>Ga0228699_1000050_pt1 | contig 119717 bp, 111 predicted proteins | sample McNCre217_Aug_MG_FD_178016 | JGI IMG/M metagenome (GOLD analysis project Ga0228699, IMG submission 178016) | Freshwater microbial communities from McNutts Creek, Athens, Georgia, United States - 2-17_Aug_MG | ecosystem: Environmental > Aquatic > Freshwater > Creek | place: USA: Georgia... | reverse complement strand
AGCTGGACATCAAACGTGCGGACTTCAAGCTCGATATGTTGCAGCCGCATTTGTTCATGAACTTCCGCGTGGTGGATGAGCATGGGCGGCAGTTGGGGCATGGGCGCAATTTGGGGGCTTTGAAGGCGGAGTTGGGGAGTCAGGCTCGGGGGGCGTTTCAGGCTTTGGCAGCTTTGAAAGGTGTGGGCACTCTTTCTAGCGCTGTTGCTGGCGTTGACGAGGCAGCGGCGTTGAGCGATGCGGGGCAGCGGGCTTCTCATGCTTTACAGAAATCGTCGCCCGCTGCCCCGCATCGCTCAACGCCTTCGGGTGGTGGTGCGTCTGCTGCTGGCTCTGCGGTTTCTGCGGCTGCGGATCAGCGCTACACCAGCTGGATCTTTGGCGAATTGCCTGAGCTGATGGAAATCACCCGAGGCAAGCAAACCCTCATTGGTTTTCCGGCGCTGGTGGATGTGGGCGATGCGGTGTGCATTGAAGTGTTTGACGAGCCCGAGGTGGCGGCCACCAAACACCGTGCGGGCTTGCGCCGCTTGTTTGCCATTCAAATCAAAGACGCGCTCAAGTACCTTGAAAAGAACTTGCCCGACCTGCAAAAAATGTCGGTGGCGTACATGAGCTTGGGCACATCGGACGAGCTCAAGCAGCAAATATTGGATGTGGCTTTAGACCGCGCTTTCTTGCTCGACCCATTGCCCACGAGCGAGGCCGATTTCAAACGCCGCCTGGAAGAAGGCCGTGGCCGACTGACATTGATTGCCAACGAAGTGGCCCGCTTGGGCAGCACGGTGCTGACCGAGTTTGCAGCCGCAAGCCGCAAAGTGAAAGACACCAAAATCAGCCCCGACAGCGTGGCCGATGCCGCGCAGCAACTGCAACGCTTGGTGGGCAAACGCTTCATCGCCGACACGCCCTACACACAGCTGCAACACTTTGCGCGCTACCTCAAAGCCGTGGTGTTGCGCCTAGACAAACTGCGTGCCGATGCCGCACGCGATGCCACCAAACTGGCCGAACTCAAACCGCTGGAGCAAAAGTATTGGCGCCTCGTGGCCGAGCGCAAAGGCGTGACCGATGCGCGCATGCAAGAGTTCAGGTGGCTACTGGAAGAGTTGCGCGTGAGCTTCTTCGCGCAAGAGCTGCGCACGCCCCAGCCGGTGAGTGTGAAGCGGTTGGATAAGGCTTGGCAGCAGTTGAGTTATTGAGTTTGATGATTAGCCTCGCATCGGCCCAGGCTTGGTGAGCAGCTCAAGCGCTTCACCAAACGGTGTGGTCGGTTTGCGGTTTTTGCCTGTGGGTCGCACATAGCGTTTGCCTGCGGGGAGCAGGTGCAGTTGCAGGCCCAGCATTTCGAGTTTGTCGCCGTCGTCGATGGTTTCGCGGTTGGTGCGCAAACGGCGCGGATCGACCAAGGTGACGGAGCCTTTGCCCACAACTTCTACGGATTGATTGGGTTCAATGATGAGTGCGGTGTCTTCGTCAATGCCCACGCCAAGCAAGTCAGGGCGTTGGGCGAGGGCCGAGAGCAAGCGGCTCAAGCGGTGACGCTGTGAGAAGTGTTGGTCGACGATGGCGTTGGCCACAAAGCCCAACCCGATGTCGGTCGATACGGTGTCTTTTTGCGGTGACGGCGTGGGTGTGCCAAGTGCGAGCATGTGGCGTGACATGACAGCCGCCCCAGCACTGGTGCCACCCACACAAGCACCGTTGACAAAGAATGCGCGGTGCAGCGCCTGAAAAGCAGGCGACTCCCACAAGCACGCCATGAGCCGTGTCTGATCACCTCCAGTGATGAAGATGCCATCGGCTTCGGCAATTTGACTGACCACGTCGGGTTTGGACGCGTCTTCGCGCGTCAACATCGGTACCACTTCGCAGTCGAGCGCACCTAAATCTTTGAAGACAGCTTGGTAGCTGGCCCACACCACATCAGGGACACCGCTGGCAGCTGTGATGAAGCGCAGTTTGGCACTGGGGCCGCCGCTGAGCTCTAGAAATTTGCGCAGGATGACACGGTCTTGTTGGCGATCTTCTGCGCCGCCGATGATGACCAAGTGTCCTGATTTCTTGCTGGCATGTGTGGTTTGTGCATTCGCATCTATGGGCAGCGCTGCGCTGGCCAAGAGGGTTAACAACAGGCGACGAGGGATGGCAGTCATGTGTGTGGGGAGAATGTTTAGTCTTGGTCAAGCCATTCGCAAATGGGTTGCCACTGTTCCAAGTCTTTGGCGACTTTCGACGGCGTGATGTCAAACAAGGACAAGCCATGTGCGGCCATGTGGAGGTAGTACTGTGTGTCGCGCAAATAGCTGAGCACTTGCACATCAAGCGACTCGACGAACTTACGCAGGTTGGATGCCGAGATGGTGCGGGCATCCACGCGGTTGCCAATCACACGCACATCGGTGGGCAGACCTTGGGTGATGCTGACGAGTTGCTGCAAAAAGTTTTGCGTGGCTTGCATGTCAAACAAGCTGGGCATGACAGGCACGATGACTTTGTCTGCTCGCAAAATGACTTCCTTGAGTCGCCACCCGTTGATACCGCCGGGGGTGTCAATCACCACATGGGTGGTGCCCTGCGGAGGCTTGGCGGTGAGGACCAAATCGGCTTCGTATTCCCAGGTGGAAATTTTGGGCAGCACCTCGGGACGCTGCGTCAACCAAAGTTTGGATGACTGCTGTGTGTCGGCGTCGCCCAACATGACGTTGTGGCCTTGGCTGGCAAAGTAGCCAGCGATGTTGGTCGACAGTGTGGATTTGCCTGCACCCCCTTTGGGGTTGGCCACGACGATGACTTTCATGGGGTTGCACTCACAAGCGGGCGAGTCGCTCAAGGGCGAGCTTCAGCGTCTCGTCTTTCTTGGCGTAGCAAAAGCGCACCACGCGTTGGTCAAACCCGTCGGCGTAAAAGGCAGACAAAGGAATGGCGGCCACGCCGATCTCAGAGGTGAGCCACTTGCAGAAGTCGGCTTCGCTCAAGTCTTTCTCAGGCACGCCCAGCTTGTCGATGCGCACGCACTGAAAGTAACTGCCTTCTGACGGAAGCAGCTCAAACTTGGTGTTGGCCAAGCCTTGGCGAAACAGGTCACGCTTGGCGGCGTAAAACGTGGGCAGTTGCAAATAAGGCTGCGGGTCTTTGAGGAAGGCTGCCAAGCCGTGTTGCACCGGCGTGTTGACGGTGAACACATTGAACTGATGCACCTTGCGGAACTCGGCGCTGTACGCCGCAGGCGCTGCCACGTAGCCAATTTTCCAGCCCGTGACGTGGAATGTTTTGCCAAAGCTCGACACGATGAAGGCACGCTCTGCCAAGCCTGGAAAGCTTGATGCGCTCAGGTGTTGCAGCGGGGCGTAGACCATGTGCTCGTACACCTCGTCGCTGATGAGCACGATGTTGGTTGGGGCGAGCAGCTCTTGCAGCTTGAGCATTTCCTCGCGCGTCCACACCGTGGCGCTGGGGTTGTGCGGGCTGTTGACGATGATGGCGCGCGTCTTGGGCGTGATGGCCGCTGCGATTTTGTCGAAGTCTGGGCGGAAGGTGCCGGGCGTGAGCGGCACGCGCACGGCCACGCCGCCCGCCATGTCGATGTTGGGGATGTAGCTGTCGTAGCAGGGTTCGAGCACGATCACTTCGTCGCCCGTGCGCACCACGGCCATGATGATGCTGAGGATGGCTTGCGTTGCACCTGCGGTGATGGTGATTTCGCTGGTAGGGTCGTAGCGGTGTTCGTACAGCGCTTCAATTTTGTTGGCCACGGCTTCGCGCAGTGCAGGCACGCCGGTCATGGGCGGGTATTGGTTGAGGCCGTGCTGCATGGCGTCGGTGACGCAGTTGACCAGCTTGGGGTCGCAGTCAAAGTCGGGGAAGCCTTGACCGAGGTTGACGGCGTTCTTTTCGCTGGCCAATGCCGACATGACCGTGAAGATGGTCGTGCCGATTTTGGGGAACTTGGTGTCGAGGTGTGGCGTAGTCATCGCAGGGGTCACAGGTTGAAGTCGGTGGGGTGGCCGTCGAGGGCTTTCATGATGAGGTTGCGGTCGAGGCGGTCGCTCAAGAGCGCGGCAAAGTCATACACAAAGTGGCGAATGTAGGCGCTGCGTTTGAAGGCAATACGCGCCACGTTTTTGCCAAACAGCAACGAGGCGGGGCGAGCCACCAAGTCGTCGTCCAAGCTTTCTTTCACAGCCATTTCGGCCACGATGCCCACGCCCAGTCCTAAGCGCACGTAGGTTTTGATCACGTCCGAGTCAATCGCTTCGAGGGCGATGCGCGGCGTAAGGTTCTTCGCCGCAAACGCTTTGTCAATGCGGGTGCGACCGGTGAACGACGGGTGGTAGGTGATGATGGGCTCGGCCGCCAAGTCTTCCAGCGTGATGCGCACTTTGGCCGCGAGCGGGTGCGATTTGGGGATGACCAACATGTGCTCCCACTCGTAGCAGGGCAGGGTGACGAGTTCGGGGTAGTCGGCCAGCGATTCGGTGGCAATGCCAATCTCGGCCACTTCGTCCATCACCATTTGCGCCACTTGTGCGGGTGCGCCCTGGTGCAGGCTGATGTTCACATTCGGAAACGCCTCGCGCAGCTTGGCCACGGGCACGGGCAACACATAGCGGGCTTGGGTGTGGGTGGTGGCGATGGACAAGGTGCCGCTGTCTTCGGCGCTGAACTGTTCGCCGATGCGTTTCAAGTTGCCCACTTCGCGCAAGATGACTTCGATGCTGCGCAGCACGTGTTGGCCGGGTTCGGTCACGCGTTTCAAACGCTTGCCGTGGCGCGAAAAGATTTCGATGCCCAGCTCTTCTTCCAACTCAATGATGGCTTTAGACACGCCGGGCTGGGACGTATGAAGAGATTTAGCCACCTCGGTGAGGTTGAGGTTGCGGCGGACGGCTTCTTGGACGAAACGGAACTGATGTAGGTTCATGGCTGGGAGAGCGTGATGTACCGCTCATTATGCCTTCTGGGTCTAACTAATCAGTTTTTTATGCTTTGGGTGTTTTCGGTGCGCCGAGGGCGATATCGGCCAACAAGTCGAGCAGTGCTTCTTGTTCCCCCACGGCCGGTTGGCAGCTGATGTCGAGGCTGGGGTGGTTTGCTTGGATCTGGCTGATGAGTTGAGGCAGGTCTTCACGGGCGTGGCGGCCTACGCCCAAAAACATCGGGACCACGCACAGGCGGGTGGCGCCCTCGGCCACCAAAGCGTCAGTCACATGGGGTAAGTCAGGTTGGGTCAACTCTAGGTAGGCGCAGCGTACCAAGGTGTGTGGCGAACGTTGGGCAATGCGTTCGGCCACGGCTTGGATGGGTTTGTGCCACAGAGGGTCACGCGAACCGTGGGCAAATAAGACGATGGCGTGCATAACTTACTGACGAACGACCAACCAACCAAAGGCGGCCAGTGATGCCAAGGTGTACAGCAGACCAGGCGCAGCGGCAGCAAACCAAGGGGCCCAATTGTTGATGTTGCCGACATAGCTCGACACGTTGTTGAGCAAGAAAAAGCTAATGCCTGCCAGCACGCCACCAAACACATGGCTGGCAATGTTGCCGCTGCGGAAATGCAAATACGCAAAGGGCAAGGCGAGAACCACCATTACCAAGCAGCTCAAGGGGTAAAAAACTTTTTTCCAAAACTCGATTTCAAAGCGTTGGGTGGTTTGACCGTTGGCATCGAGGTGATGAATGTATTGAAACAAATCAATGGTTCCCATGCGATCAGGTTTCAGCAAAGCCACAGCCACCATTTCGGATGAAATACTGGTTGGCCAATCTAGCGTGGGCATGCTTCGACGCGTCAGGTGCATTTGTTCGCTTGTGCGATGGAGTTCGTCACGACTGACGTTTTGCAATTCCCAGGTGTCGGGTTTAGAGAGTAATCCTGTGTCTGCTTTGGTGAGCGCGACCCATTGCCCTTCTTTGTCAAACTCAAAGATGCGAATGCCTTTGGGGTTTCCTTCCGGTGTGAGGGTGTTGACATTGAGGGCAAAATTTTTATCCGCTTGTTGTTCTCGGAGCCATGCACCAGTTTGACCAATCGTGATTTGTCCCAAGTATTTGGATTTCAAAAGTTGACCATATTTGTCGCAGAAGGGAGATAGGTAGTCGCCCACTGCGAACGTGATTAAAACAAACGCAAGACCGATTCCCATCAGATTACGAAGTGCCATGAACGGACCTAATCCGCTGGTACGCAAGATCGTGAATTCGGAGCTTTGGGCAAACCGAGCCATGACGAAAATTGTGCCAATCAATACGGAAATAGGCAGCAATTCATACAGATGGCTCGGCATGAGCAGCAGTACATACATCAGGGCGTGCTTGACTTGGTAGGCGTTCCCGTTTCTACCGACATTTTGCAATTCATCCACCACGTCAAAGAAGAAGAAAAGCGCAAGAAAGCTGCATGCGACAAACGTCACGGCAGTAAAAGCTTCACCATAAATTAAACGACGCAGGGTTGTCATGCCGCTCCCTCTTTTGCTGATTGGCTCCTGAGTAGTTGTCGCCAGCTGATGTTTTGATGTCTAACAGACAACCAAGCAAAGGCTAACGAGAAAACACCTCCATGAAAAATCATGAGAAATGGGACCATCTCAACCTTGCCCGCACTGATCCAGCTTTGTCCAATGTTGATGAAGTTGTAATAAACCACAAAAACAAACAACGCCAAACCCAAATTACCGCCACGTCCCACACGGTGATTGGCACTGGTGATGGCGAGTGCGATCACCAAAAGGTTGAAGGCGGCAATTGCCAAACCCAAGCGCCATGCCAGCTCACCCAGGTTGTTTGGCGTTGGATTTCGAAGCAGTTTGATGGTGCTGATGGCTTTGGCTGGAATGATTTCTGTTGTTGGCGCTTCTTTGCTGATACGAGTTCCGTAAATTTTGAATTCACTGATTTTGATTTCATTGTTCGTGTTGGCTTGTTCAACACGCTGACCTGTGTTCAAGATCAGGAATCTTTCTTCTTGACTGATTTCAATGTGCCCCGCTTTAGAGGATGTCATCGATTGCGTGCCGCGCTCGTTGGAGGCAATGAAGACGTTTTTTCCCTCTTTGTTTTCCGCGCTTTCTTTGTCGACAAAGAAAACGCGTAAGCCATTTGCAGATTCTTGAAACTGACCGGGCATGACACGTTCTAAATCCCCACGGCGTTCAAAGCGGTCTTTCAGGTCTGCCACTTTTTGGTTGGTCCATGGCCAAATAATCAACACCAAGACCAATACCGCGACCAGCATGGGCCAAGCAAATCGCAAAATGGGCTTGAGCAATGAACCCAAACCTCGCCCGCCGATGTGCCAGATGACCATTTCACTGTCTAAGAACATGCGAGACAGCGTGCCGACGACGGTGATGAAGAGGCTCATTGTCATGATGGTCGGTAAGTGTCCGAGCATGGTGTAGCCCAGCACCAACGAAACTTCAGCAGGGTTGACGCTACCTCGCGAGGCTTGGCCCAGTGTACGGATGAGCATCATCGTCATCACAATGGTGAGCAAGACGATGAGGGTGGCTCCAAAAGTACGGGCCAGCTCTTTGCGAATAGAGGAATGGAATAACATCAGCGACAGAGGAAAACCGCAATTATGAACTTCGAGCTCAAGACCCTAGATTTACACGCTGCAGCCACGCATAAAACCGATGCGCTGATTATCTTGGTATCTGCCAAGGACAAGCCCAGCAAAAGCGTTTTGGCGCAACTTATTTCTAATGCTCGCAAAAGTGGCGATTTGGATGACAGCCCCGCCAAACTGCTGACCGTTTGGCAAACACAAGGCGTGAGCGCCTCGCGCGTGGTGCTGGTGTCATGCGCTGATGGCTCTGCCGCGCAAGTGCGCAAAGCCGTGACCGCTGCGGTCAACGCGGTGAAGGCTGCCAAACCCGCGCACCTGACTGTGTGCTTGGCCGACGCCGCAGACCAACGCCTGCAAGCCGCCGCCCAAGCCGTGGCCGATGCGAGCTATGTGTACACCGCCACCAAACCTTCCGCCAAAGCCTCGACGCTCAAGCGTGTGGTGTTGGCTTTGCCAACGGCAGACAAAACCAAAGCGGCTAAAGCTGACTTTGATTTGGCGAAAGCGCAAGTCGCGGGGGTGTCGTTGGCCAAAGAGTGGGGCAACCGTCCGGCCAACCATGCCACGCCCACGCACTTGGCCAAGGTGGCGCAAGACTTGGGGAAAAAAGCCGGCATCAAATGCCAAGTGTTGGGTCCCAAAGAGATTGAAAAACTCGGCATGGGCTCATTCGCCGCTGTGGCGCGTGGCTCGGTCGAGCCTTTGTGCTTCATCGTGTTGCAGTACATGGGGGCTGCCAAAACCGAAGCGCCCACCGTGTTGGTGGGCAAGGGCATCACGTTCGACACCGGTGGTATCTCGCTCAAGCCCGGTCCTGGCATGGACGAGATGAAATTTGACATGTGCGGCGCCGCCAGCGTGCTGGGCACATTTGAGGCTTTGTCGCATTTAAAGCCCGCCATCAACGTGGTGGGCCTCATTCCCACCTGCGAAAACATGCCTGACGGCACGGCCTTGAAGCCCGGTGATGTCATCACCAGCATGAGCGGACAAACCATCGAGGTGCTCAACACCGATGCCGAAGGTCGCCTGATTTTGTGTGACGCGTTGACCTACGCCACACGCTTCAAGCCCCGCGCCGTGATTGACATTGCCACGCTCACGGGCGCGTGTGTGATTTCGCTCGGCCATGTGCGCAGCGGTTTGTTCTCGCCCTCCGACGACTTGGCCAACGCCTTGTTTGCCGCAGGCGAGGCCGCGCTCGACCCTTGCTGGCGCTTGCCTTTGGACGAGGAATACGCCGAGGGCCTCAAGTCCAACTTTGCCGATGTGGCCAACGTGGCTGGTCGCGAGGGCGGCTCCATCACGGCGGCCAAGTTCTTGCAGCGTTTTGCCAAAGACTACCCTTGGGCGCACTTGGACATCGCAGGCTCTGCTTGGAAGAGCGGTGCTGCCAAGGGTGCCACGGGCCGCCCTGTGGGCTTGTTGCTGCAATACCTGTTGGGCACAACGCCTAAGAAAGCTGCAGGCAAACCCGTGCGTCGCACCGCCAAGGCTTAACTGCACGGTTGCGCCCGATGACCGAAATCGCGTTTCATTTCAACGCCCCCGACAAACTGGCCTACGCCTGCCGCTTGCTGCGCAAAGCCGTGGCCAGTGGTGCGCGGGTGGTGGTGACGGGCGCACCGGCTTCGCTGCAAGCCCTCGACACTTTGCTGTGGACCTTTGCCCCGCTTGAGTTTGTGGCGCATTGCCGAGCGGGCAGCCCCGCCGAGCAGCTGATGGCATCGCCCATCGTGCTGGCTGCGCAAATTGAAGGCGGGCCTGAATTGCCGCACCATCAGGTGTTGTTGAACCTCGGCGCCGATGTGGCCCCGGGCTACGAACGCTTTGAGCGCACGATTGAAGTGGTGACCTTGGATGACGACGATCGCCAGCAAGCCCGAACCCGTTGGAAGCACTATTCCGATCGCGGGTATTCCATCACCCGACACGATTTGAAGCTGAAGGACACTTCGGCCTGATTTTTTGTTTCTCATCTTCAAGGAGTTCTTGCATGCATTTCTCTCTCAAATTGACCGTGGTCGCAACACTGGTAGCCACCGGCACCTTGGCCGCGGCGCAAGAACAAGTGGTGAAGATCGGCCATGTAGCACCCATGAGCGGCGCGATTGCCCACTTGGGCAAAGACAATGAGTTTGGCGCCCGCTTGGCGATTGAAGAAATCAACGCCAAAGGCGTGAGCATCAACGGCAAGAAAGTCAAATTTGAATTGGTGGCTGAAGACGATGCGGCCGATCCCAAGCAGGGCACAGCGGCAGCCCAAAAACTGGTCGATGCCAAAGTCAGTGGCGTGATTGGTCACTTGAATTCAGGCACCACCATTCCGGCTTCCAAGATTTACAGCGATGCGGGCATTCCGCAAATCTCTCCTTCGTCGACCAATCCCAAATACACCCGCCAAGGCTACAAAACAGCCTTCCGCGTGGTGGCCGATGACGTCCACTTGGGTGGCACCTTGGGCCGCTATGCGGTCAATGAACTCAAAGGCAAAACCATTGCCGTGATCGACGATCGCACGGCCTACGGCCAAGGTGTGGCGGAAGAGTTTGAAAAAGCGGTGAAGGCCGCCGGTGGCAACGTGGTGGGCCACGAGTTCACCACCGACAAAGCCACCGACTTCATGCCCATCTTGACCACGCTCAAAGGTAAAAAGCCCGACATCATCTTCTTTGGTGGCATGGACGCGGTCGGTGGCCCCATGATGAAGCAAATGAAATCACTGAACATCAAAGCCAAGTTCATGGGCGGTGACGGCGTGTGCACCACCGAGATGATCAAACTCGCAGGCGATGCCTTGGGCGAAGGCCAAGTGGTGTGTGCCGAAGCCGGTGGCGTGGACGGCGCGTTGAAGAAAGGCATGGACGAGTTCAATGCCAAATTCAAAAAACGCTTCAACGACGATGTGAAGCTGTATTCGCCCTACGTGTATGACGCGGTGTACGTGATGGTGGACGCCATGCAGCGCGCCAAATCGACCGAGCCTGCCAAGTACTTGCCTGAACTGGCCAAGACCACAGGCTTCAAGGGCGTGACGGGCACCATTTCGTTTGATGCCAAAGGCGACATCAAAAACGGTGCCCTGACGCTGTACACCTTCAAGGCGGGTAAACGTGATCAAATTGCGGTGGTTCGCTGAGTTTCGGGCTTGGGTTGACTCTTTTAAAACCACCTTTGGGTGGTTTTTTTACATTTTTTTAACCATGTAAACCTATATAAATCAATGATTTATGTCTTTGTGTTCGATTTGACATTCATTTTTTTCGAAAATCTGTCCACCAGACAAAAGCCTGATGCGTTGATTCCTGACTAAGTTCTCAGGAGCCTCAATTGGATAAGTCAGTCGTTCATCTCGAATCGCCCAATGTTGCCGTGGAGCGCCGCTTCAAAATTGTGTCCAACGAAACGACGGGCCTCAAAGCAACTTTCGACCGCATTCGTGCCCAGCTGGCTCAGGAGGCTGAACAGCGCAGCCGACCTGCATCACGCATGTATTCGGGATTGCGCGCTGTCAAGGCCTGATATCCATTCTGTTTATTTCAAGGGCGCCTGATTGGCGCCCTTTTTATTTGCATGCTTATGGCTTATTTTTCAGGACAAATTCGGAGATTTATACGCTCGGCGGTGTATGGACTGATTCTGTTGAATTACTGATAATTTCGCGCAATAGATTCGACGCACGAGGTTATTTTGTTTTCTAGATTTAACAAATTTTTTTCCACCGATATTGCGATTGACCTAGGTACCGCCAATACGCTGATTTACACAAAAGAAGAGGGCATCGTGCTGGATGAGCCCTCGGTGGTGGTGATTAAAAAAGAAGGCAAGTTCAACGGCAAGACCTCTGTGCTGGCTGTAGGCAATGACGCCAAAGCCATGTTGGGTCGAGTGCCCTCGGGGATCGAAGCCATTCGTCCGATGAAAGATGGCGTGATTGCTGACTTCACCGTGACCGAGGTGATGCTTAAACACTTCATCAAGCTGGCGCATCCGCACATGCTGTTCAAGCCCAGCCCGCGCATTGTCATTTGTGTGCCATGTGGCTCAACCCAAGTCGAGCGACGTGCCATTCGTGAATCAGCCTTGGGGGCTGGCGCGTCGGAGGTGTACCTGATTGAAGAGCCCATGGCTGCAGCCATTGGTGCAGGCTTACCTGTGACCGAGCCCTGCGGTTCCATGGTGGTTGACATTGGTGGTGGTACCACCGAGGTCGGCATCGTGTCGCTGGGCGGCATGGTTTACAAAAACAGTGCGCGCATTGGCGGCGATAAATTTGACGAAGCCATCGTCAACTACATCCGCCGCAACTTTGGCATGTTGATTGGTGAGCAAACGGCCGAACGCATCAAGAAAGAAATTGCCACGGCCTTCCCAACGGGGGAGGTGATGGAGATGGAAATCACGGGGCGCAACTTAAGTCAAGGTGTGCCTCAAAGCTTTGTCATCAGCTCGAATGAAATCTTGGAAGCGTTGACCGACACCCTCAACAGCTTGGTGTCTACCGTGAAGATTGCGTTGGAACGCACGCCCCCCGAGCTCAGTTCAGACATTGCCGAGCGCGGCATCATGCTGACAGGCGGTGGCGCTTTGTTGCGTGACTTAGATCGCTTGATTTCAGAAGAAACAGGGTTGCCCGTGCTCATTGCCGAAGATCCGTTGACTTGCGTGGCACGCGGTTGCGGTCTGGCGTTGGAGCAGTTGCACAGCGTCAGCGGTATTTTTACGGCCGATTGATGCACAGGCGTTTGAATCGACAGAGCCTATGGGCTCTGGTGGTTGCCTGCACGCTGACATGCTTGTCGCCTGCGCATGCGGCGCGCAGCGCGTCGACGCCAGATGTGTCGGGCAACGCCTCGCGCATGGCATTCAAGTCCAGCAAGAAGAACAAAAAAGAGCCCAGTTGTCAGCTCACGCTGATGCATGTCTACACCAGCAAGTTCAATCAAAAACACACGCAATTTGCGTTCACCGGTTCCGTGGTGGCCAAGCGGGAAGCGGGCAAGCCCATGCTGTTGTCGGTGATCGGGCAAAACCATCAGCTCAGTGGGGCGGGTAAAGACATCAAGCCTTTTCCGATTCCTCGCATGGAGCTCGGTGTGGAAGACACCAGCGTGCGTCGCTTTACGGGGCGCAAATCCAGTTGCAAGAAAAACAGCGTGTGCGCCGAATACAAAGACTCCAAAAAGCAGGAGCTGCAAACGTGGGTGAGCGATGGCGGGAAAAACCTCAGCCTTTTGTTTCCCTTGGTCACCAAGCAGCCCGCCGTGGTGATTGATTTGTCCAAGTTTCCTCCCTCAGGAAAGAGCACAGAAGCGCCGTTGGCTCAGTTCAAGGCTTGTGTGGCCGCTCTGAATTAACACGCTTGTCACACCGCAGCGCTATGATGGCAGCGTGAAAACTTCTTGGGTTTTTCGTTGCTTCGGCGTTTGGCTGAAATGTTCACTCACGGTGCTGTTGGCCTTGGGGCCGTTTTTGCATGCGCATTACGGGGCCTCGCATATTTCGGGGCTGCACATGGACGGCATGGATGTGGCGCATGTCATGCACGCCCATGGCTTGTCCGAAGTGACGTTTCAAAACGATGCGGATGACGAGTCTGCCGCCGTGGGCGTGGTGACGTCTTATCCCAGAGAACTGCAATTGGATGTGAGCGATGTCGAGTGGATCAGCATTGCGACAGCTTGGTTGTTGTTCATTGCTGGCGCTGTCACTTCGGTCATGTCTTCGGACCTGCGCGCTTCATTCAAGCGCGTCGTGCGACATCTCTACGCGCCCGGATCTCGACCTCCCACACTCGCTCCCCCTGCTTTGATGGTTTGATGTCACGTTGCCTTGCTTCGGTGCGAGGCCGTTTTCAGTCCATCTGTGGGAGTCCGTTGTGATTCAAATTCCTCGTTTTATTCTTTTTGTCTTCGCCTGCGCTTGGACCAGTTCGGGCGCATGGGCGCAAACGGCGACAGCGGTCGCCTTGCCCCTTAACAGCAAACAACAAATGGCGTTGGGCGTGCAAGTTGCGCCTCTGCAGGCAGCCCGTGCGGGGGCTGTGTTGGTCACCGCATCCGTGGTCGCGCCGCCTGGCAAAGAAGTTGCCGTGTCTGCGCCGTACCCTGGCCAAGTGGCGCGTTGGTTGGTGGGGGTGGGCGACACCGTGAAAGCGGGGATGCCGTTGGCGCAGTTCACCAGCCCCATGCTGGGTGACGCGCGCCGTCAACTCAATGAAGCCGCGCTCGACTACAAAAACGCCAGTGCCGCTGCCCAGCGTGATCAAGCCATGTTTGACGAGGGCATCATTCCCGCCGTGCGTTTGCAACTTAGTCGAGCCAAGCAAGAAGCCGCACAAGCGCAGCTGCATTCGCGCGAGGCCGAGTTGTCGGCAGCGGGGGTGCGCTTTGACGCCAACACCAGCTACGCCACCGGTACCTTGAAAGCGCCCATTGCTGGTGTGGTGGTCGATGTCGCCGGGATTGTTGGGCAACGCGTGGAGGCGGGCAGTGTGTTGGTCAAAGTGGCTGACAGCAGCCAGTTGCAGTTGGACATGCAGCTCTCCAACGACAAAGCTTCGCTCATGCAAGTGGGGGATGAAATTTCCATCCCGACACGCAACGCCAAAGCCAAACTCTTGGGAGTGACGCGCTCGGTCGATGCGGCCCAATCGGCGCGTGCCCGTGCCAGCGTGACGCAGCGCGGCAGCTTGCAAGCGGGCGAGTTGGTGTCGGTCACCGTGCATGCCAAAGGCAAGGCCAGCACAGCCAAACCTGATACGCAGTGGCTCGTGCCTGCGCGTGCACTCACACAGTGGCGTGGCAAACCATGGGTCTTTGTCACCACCGAGCAAGGCTTTGAAGCCGTGCCTGTGAATGTGCTGTCCTCGTCGGATGACACGGCGTTTGTCGAAGCCGCCTTGACGCCTCAGCGCAAAGTCGCGGTGTCGGGCATTGCGGCCTTGCGCGGCTTGCTGCAAAAGGACGAGTGATGTTTGATTACCTCATTCGCCTGAGCCTGCGGTTTCGTGGTCTCACGCTGGGCTGTGCGCTGATCTTGGCGCTGGCCGGCGTGTATGCGTGGTTCCACTTGCCGATTGACGCGTTTCCCGATATCTCGCCCACGCAAGCCAAAGTGATCCTCAAAATTCCAGGCATGACCCCCGAGGAGGTGGAGCAGCGGGTGGTCAAACCCATTGAGCAAGAAATGCTCAGCATCCCCAACAAACGCATCGTGCGCTCGATCTCCAAATACGGCATTGCCGACATCACGATTGACTTTGACGAAGGCGTGGACATTTACTGGGCGCGCCAACAAGTGTCCGAGCGCTTGAATGGGGTGATGCGCGATTTGCCCGCCAGCGTCAGCGGTGGCTTGGCCCCCATCAGCACACCGTTGAGCGAGGTCTACATGTTTACCGTTGAAGGTGCGGACTACAGCTTGGCCGAGCGTCGCCGTGTACTTGACTGGGTGATTCGTCCCGAGCTGCGCACCATCGCGGGTGTGGCTGAAGTCAACTCACTTGGCGGTGAGGTGCAAAGCTTTGAAGTCATTCCCAACACCGCGAAGATGGCGGCTTTGGGCGTGCGCTTGAGCGACGTGCGTGACGCCTTGCAAGCGAATAACAGCAACGATGGCGCAGGCCGCATCACTGAGGGTGAACAAGCTTTGGTCGTGCGTGTCGAAGGTGCCGTGAAAACGCTAGACGACTTACGTGCCATGCGCATGCCCACTCGCGATGCGCGCAAGGTGCAGCTGGATGACGTGGCCACGGTCACCCTAGGCGCACTCACGCGGTATGGCGCAGTGACCCACGATGGGCAAGGCGAAGCGGTGGAAGGTTTGGTGCTGGGCATGCGGGGCGTGAATGCCCGCGAGTTGGTCATGGCCGTGGATGCCAAACTCACAGAGCTCGCGCCACGCTTGCCCAAGGGCATGACGGTTCATACCTTTTACAACCGAGGCGAGTTGGTGGAGCGTGCGGCCAACACCGTGATTCGTGCACTCATCGAAGCCTCGGTGTTGGTGTGCATCACCTTGTATGTGTTTTTGGGCGGCGTGCGTGCGGCGTTGGTGGTGGCGGTGGCTTTGCCTTTGTCCTTGCTCTCGACGTTTTTGCTCATGCGTGCGTTTGGCTTGACAGCCAACTTGATGAGCTTGGGCGGCTTGGCCATCGCATTGGGCATGTTGGTTGATGCAGCGGTGGTGGTGGTGGAAAACATCGAAGCCGCATTTGCCACGCACGCGGGCAAACACGGTTTGAGCAAAACAGAAATCTTGTTGCGTGCGGTGGAGCAAGTGGTCAAGCCTGTGGCTTCGGGCGTCCTGATCATTGGTGTGGTGTTCTTGCCCTTGCTCACCCTCGAAGGGTTGGAGGGCAAGTTGTTTGTGCCCGTGGCGCTCACCATCGTCATGGCGCTGTCGTCCTCGCTGCTCATGGCGTTCACGGTCATTCCGGCCTTGGCCTCTTGGCTGTTGCAAGAAGAAGGCGCGCATGAACCGCCTGTGGTGCAAAAAATCCATGCGCTGTACGTGCGCTGGCGTGACCGTGTGTGGGCGCAAGCGCAGTGGTTGTACCGCGTGTCGCTGGGCTCACTGGTCGTGGCCGTGGTGCTCTACACCGTGGTGGGCAAAACCTTCATGCCCACCTTGGACGAGGGCGATGTGTTGGTGCAGTTGCAGAAGATTCCTTCTATCTCGCTGGCGTCTTCGCTCGAAATGGACACGCGCGTGCAGCAAGCCATTTTGGACAACGTACCCGAGGTGAAATCCATCGTGGCTCGCGCAGGCTCTGATGAGTTAGGCCTAGACCCCATGGGTTTGAACGAGACCGACACCTTCTTGGTCTTGCAACCCAAAAACACGTGGCGTGGCAATAAGGACGATGTCATCAACCGTTTGCGTGAGGTGTTAGACGGGTTTCCGGGTTTGGTCTACGGCTTCACGCAGCCGATTGAAATGCGCGTGTCTGAAATGCTCACAGGTGCGCGTGGCGATGTGATTGTGAAAGTGTTTGGCAGCAACTTGGCCGACATCAACACCGCTGCACGCCAAATTGGCGAAGCCGTGCGCAAGGTCGAAGGGGCCGCTGAGGTGATTGCGCCCAAGGTCGAAGGTTTGCAATACGTGACGGTGAATTTGAACCGCACCACACTCGCCGAGGCAGGCTTCAGTGTGGAGGGTTTTCAGCAAGCCCTGAAAAACCAAATTGAAGGCGAAACCGTGGGCCTCGTGCTGCAAGACAGTGTGCGTGTGCCTTTGGTCATCAAAGGCCAAGAGGCGGCGCGGCAAAGTGTGGAGGCGTTCAAAAACATCGCGCTGCATGCGCCGGATGGCCGCAACTGGTTGGTCAGTTCACTAGCAGATGTGCGCTTGATGGATGGCCCCATTCGTGTGGACCACGAGCAAAGCCAACGCTTTGCCAGCGTTCAGGTCTCCGTCGATGGCCGCGACCTCACGGGCTATGTGACCGATGCCCAAAAAGCGGTGGCTGCATTGAAGCTCCCAGATGGGGTGCACTTGGTGTGGGGTGGTCAGTTTGAAAACCAACAACGTGCCGCTGCACGTTTGGGGCTGGTCATTCCGGTGGCCATGGCCTTGATCTTCACCATCTTGGTGTTCACCTTTGGTTCGGCCGTGCAAGCGGGCATTGTGTTTCTCAACATCCCGTTTGCGCTGGTCGGTGGCGTGGTGGCCTTGGCGGTGTCGGGCGAGTATTTGTCGGTGCCTGCCTCGGTGGGCTTCATTGCGTTGCTGGGCATTGCCGTGCTCAACGGGGTGGTGATGGTCACGCACTTCAACGAGCGCTTGATGGACGGTGAGCCCATGAGTCAAGTGGTCCGCTTGGGCACCGAGCGCCGCCTGCGGCCTGTGTTGATGACCGCCATCATCACGGCGCTGGGCATGATTCCGCTGCTGTTTGCCACAGGGCCCGGCTCAGAAATTCAACGCCCTTTGGCGATAGTGGTGACGGGTGGTTTGGTGAGCTCGACTTTGCTCACGCTGCTACTCTTGCCCAAATTGTTTGAACGCTTTGGAGATTTACAAACCATACCGCTGCCTGCTTTTGTGCAGCGTTACTTCGGGAGAAAACCATGAAGCTGAAAACATACGCCATGTGCTGTGTGGCGGCATGGCTGGCTGGCCCTGTGCTGTCGTTGGCGGCTGAGCCCTCAGCGGTGAATCCATCGGCCACTCAAGCATTGGCCGCTTATTTGCCCGCTGAGGCTGCGGCCCGCGATGCACTGTTGAGTAGCCCGTGGATGCAAGCGGCCCGCGCTGAAAAAGACGGGTGGTTGGCTCGCGCCAAGGTGATGGGTGCGGGCCCGCATGAGTTCACCGTGCGCAGCACGATGCAGCGGCGACAAGACGTGGGCAACGGCACGCGTTGGCACGAGTCGATGGTGAGTGTGGAAACACCGCTGCGCTTTTGGGGCAAGCGCGGTTTGGATGCAGACCTCGAAGACAAAACCCAAGCCTATGCCGAGTTGGGCTATGCCGATGCCATGCACGAAGGCGGTCGCGAGCTGATTCAACTCTGGTTTGCTTACCTCAACGCTTTGGCGGCTGAACAAAACGCCAGCACCGCCCTAGATCTCACCACCAAGATGCAACGCATGACGCAGGTGCAACTCAAGCACGGCGAAGTGTCTAAGCTCGATGCCGAGTTGGCCAGTGCCGAGCAGGAGCGCACGCAAGCGGCCGTGGCCGTGGCGCAAGCGCAGCGCGTCAGCGCGGCGGCCATGCTGCAACGACGTTTTCCTGCCTTGGCCTTGCCCAGTGCTTCCGTGTTGCGCGATGCCCCGAGCTTGCCAACATTGGCAGGCGGCATGGGGGAGATGCGTCAAACCTATGTCGATAAAAACCACGAGCTCAACCTGATGCGTTTGCAAGCGCAACGTTTGCGTTTGAGTGCTGACCGTGCTTCGCGCGAACGTTTGCCAGACCCCACCGTGGGTGTGTTCAGCAGCCGCGACAAGAGCGGTGCAGAAACGGTCAACGGGGTGTTGCTATCGGTGCCACTGCCGGGTAGCGCCAAGTGGTACCACCACAGCGCGGCCGTGGCCGACGCGCAAGCCGCCAGCGATAAAGTGGCGTTGGCCGAGCAACAAAAAAGTGCAGCCTTTGAAGGTCTGTGGGCGACGTATCAAAACAAACGCCAGGCGGCTGAGCAGTTGAAATCAGCCGCCCAGCGGCAGACGGTGGCGGCTGATAAATCGCTCAAAGCCTACAGCTTGGGCGAGGGCAGCTTGGCCGATGTGTTGCTGATTGCCCGCATGGCCAGCGACAACTTGCATGCCGCGCAGCGCATGCAGCTGGAAGTGGCCGAGTTGTACGCACTCATTCGACTTGACTTGCATGAGATGTGGGATTTCGATGAGTGAGCCACGTCTCATCAAGGCGCTGCTGTGGGTGGCTTTGGCTGTGACGGCATGGCAAGTCCTGCCTGACCGTTACCTCGGGCCATTCAACGCATGGAACCCACATGCCATCATGGAATTTGTCATCACCATTTTTTCCATTGCATGGGTGGGGCATGGCTTGATGCGTTGGCTAGGTGCGCACAACGGCGTGTTGCTGACGGGCTTGGTCAGTGGGTTCGCCTCTAGCACGGCCACCATTCACACCCTGGGTGTCCGGGCCAAATCTCGCCCAGAGTTGGCCGACCGTGCGGCCGTGGGCGGTGTGTTGTCGAACTTGGCCACCTTGGTTCAGTTGGGTGTTCTGTTGCAATTGCTGGCCCCAGAACTGTTGGTCTTGTTTGTGTTTCCCATGGGGTGTGGCATGGCCGCGATGTGCGCCTATGCCATGTGGGTGTTGCTGCGTCATGTGTCGGCCGAACCTGCTGCGTTGACGCATGCCAAAGACGACGCTGCATTGGATTGGCAAGGCTTGCTGATGCTCACCGCCGTGGTGTGCAGCGTGTCGTATGTGTCCGCCTTGTTGAATGCGTTGTATGGCCAAAACGGGTTATGGCTGGGTGCTGCCGTCTCTGGCTTGGTCGATGCACACGCGATTGTTCCCACCGTGGCCTCTTTGCTGTCGCAACACCAGCTGCAAGCGCATGAGGCGTTGATGCCGTTGCTGATGGCACTCACAGCCAACACCTTCACCAAGAGCCTGATTGCGTTTCAATCCGGCGGTTGGGCGTATGCCAAACAAGTGGTCGGTGGGGTCTGGCTCACCACGGCGGCCGTGTGGGCAGGGTACGTCGCCGAGGGAGCCAGTGGCTTGGCTTGATTAAGCCACCTCCGCAATCAGCTCAATTTCTACGCATGCGCCCAAAGGCAATTGCGCCACACCAAACGCGCTGCGGGCGTGTGCGCCTTTGTCGCCAAACACTTGGCCAATGAGTTCGCTGCAACCGTTGGTCACCAAGTGGTGTTCGGTGTAGTCAGGGCTGGAGTTGACCAAGCTCATCACTTTGACGATGCGCTTGACTTTGTTCAAGTCGCCCACAGCGGCTTGCAATGTGCCCAACAAATCGATGGCCACGGCACGTGCCGCTGCTGCACCGTCTGTCGTTTGCATGGTCTTGCCCAATTGGCCGACCCACACCTTGCCGTCACGCTTTGCAATGTGGCCGCTCAGAAAGACCAAGTTGCCTGTTTGCATGAAGGGCACATAAACCGCCGCAGGCACAGCCACGGGGGGCAGGGTGATGTTGAGGGCTTGGAGTTGGTCGTAAACGTTCATTTTTCTTTCAAACTTTTTTCAATGGCACGGGTCAACATTTTGCCATCGGGCTCCACCATGCTGTTGTAGCTGTCGATCAGTTTGCCATCGCGGCCAATCAGGTATTTGTAAAAATTCCAGCGCGGTGGCGTGGCACCTTCTTTTTCAATCAGGTGCTTGAAAAATACATTGGCCTGCTTACCTTTGACGCTGGAGGCCGCGAACATGGGGAACTTCACGCCAAAGGTGTTTTCGCAAAACTCGGCAATCTCTTGGTTGCTGCCTTTTTCTTGCGCAAAGTCATTGGACGGAAAACCCAACACCACCAAGCCTTGGTCTTTGTACTTGGCATACACCGCTTCCAGTGCTTTGTATTGCCCCGTGAAACCGCAGTAGCTCGCGGTGTTGACAGCCAAGATCACCTTGCCTTCGTATTGGCACAGCGACTGTGGCTTTTCGTCTTGCAAGCGCAGCAGCGTGTGGTTAAGGGTGGCGGGGCAAGCCTGCGCAGCGTGCATGCTGATGGACACAGCGGCCATGGCCACTGCGCGAGCGAGGGTAGAGGGGGACAGCATGGGGTTCTCCGTGGATCAAAGGGTGTTGAGCGCATCCAAATAAGACGCAGCTTGCGATTGCAGTTGCGCCAAATCGCCTGCCGACATTTTGCCGAGTTGGTGGTAGACCATGCCCAGCCTGTGGTTGCTTTGCAAGCTGCTTTGGTGTTGTTTGAAAAAGTGCCAGTACATCGCGTTGAATGGACAGGCGTTCGGCCCCACGCGCACCTTGGGCTGGTAGGGGCATGACGCGCAGTGATCGCCCATGCGCTGCAAATACGCGGCGCTGCTCACATAGGGTTTGGTGGCGAGTTGACCGCCATCGGCCCATTGGCTCATGCCCAGGGTGTTGGGCGCTTCCACCCACTCGAAGGCGTCGATGTAAATGCCCAAATACCATTCGTGCAAGGCTTGCGGGTTGAGCCCAGCCAGCAGCGCGAAGTTGCCAATCACCATCAGGCGCTGAATGTGGTGGGCATAGGCGTGTTCGAGCGATTGGCTAATCGCGTGCGCCATGCACGCCATGCGCGTTTGGCCTGTCCAAAACCATTCGGGCAAGGGGCGTTGGTGCGCGAAGTGGTTGACCTCGGTGTAGCCGGGCATGCGTGCCCAATACACGCCACGCACGTATTCACGCCAACCCAAAATTTGCCGAATGAACCCTTCGGCCGCATGCAAGGGCGCATGGCCTTCGCGCCACGCTTGTTCGGTGCGGAGCACCACTTCACGCGGGTGCAGCATTTTGGTGTTGAGTGCAAACGACAACAGCGAATGAAACAAATGCCAGCTGTGCTGTGTCAACGCATCTTGGTAGTCGCCAAAGTGCGGCAGCGCATGGGCGATGAAGTGGTCCAGCTGTTGCAACGCCTCGCTGCGATTGAGCGGCCACCGAAAAGCACGGGCCTGTGCTTCGCCCATGCTTTGTATGCCTGCGGCTTGAATGCTTTGCCACAACGCGCTGTGGTCATGCGTGGGGCGTGTGTCAGCGGGGGCGGTGGGTGTGCCAGGCCAGGGCTTGCGATTGTCGGCATCAAAGTTCCATTGACCGCCTTCGGGTTGGCCATCGGGCGTCATCAGCACACGGTGTTTTTTGCGCTGCTGGCGGTAAAAGCTTTCCATCAACCATTGCTTTTTGCCTGCAAACTGTTTGGCAGCTTCGTCGCGTGTGGTGAAGAAGTGTTCGCTGTCCACCATCTGCACAGCCGCGTCGCAGTGAGCGGCCCATTCGCGCAACGCCTGGTCGAGTCGCCATTCGTCGGGCGCTTGGTACTGCACCTCGGCAGCCCCGTAGTGGACCACCAAGGCGTCGAGGTTGGCGGTGATGCTGTGACGGTTGCTCGGGTCGTCGATGGCGACATAGCGCACACGGTGGCCCTGCGCTTTGAGCTGCGCTGCTAAGTCGCGCATGGCCGCAAAAATGCCCAACACTTTTTGGGCGTGGTGGCGCACGTAGTCGGTTTCGCTGCGCACTTCCATGAATACGTACACCACGTCGCCTCGTGGCTCACGAAACCAGCTGTGCAAGGGGTTGAGTTGGTCGCCCAATATCAGGCGCAGGGTGGGGCGGTGTTCTGTGCTCACGGGCGGGGCCTTCGGACGGGGCTGGCTTGGCGGCAGCGTTCAGAGCAGTACTTGACTTGCTCCCAATCACGCGCCCACTTGCGTCGCCAAGTGAAGGGCAAGCCACACACCGTACACAGCTTGTGAGGCAGGTCTGATTTTTGGCGCATCTTCATGGTTAGAAATCCAATGACATTTGAGTGGTGGGGGGTGTCGAGGGCCGACGCTTGGATGTGTGCTCTTCGCCGCGTGCATCGCGGTTGGCGCCGGGCATGCCACGGCGTGAGGCATGGCGCTGGACCACGGCTGCCTTGGCTTCGCGCACAGCGGGCTGACGCCGCAACGCATGCAAGCGTGCTTTGGCATGACGCAGTGCATCCAACAGTTCGACGGGCGGAATGGCAATGTCTTGACCCACGCGCACGCCATGACGGCTTTGCACATCGGCGCTCATGTGCCACGGCTCCAACAGCCACGTGTCGGGCACGCGGCGCAATGCGGGCAGCCATCGGCGCACAAACACGCCTTGTGGATCGTGGTCGAGGGCTTGCTTGATGGGGTTGTACACGCGCGTGGTGTTGATGCCTGTGGTGCCCGACTGCATTTGCATTTGCGGCCAGTGGATGCCGGGTTCGTAGTCCAAAAACTGTCGAGCCAGCCAATGGCCCACGGGCTGCCAAGGCAACCACAGTGGATACGCCGCTACCGAGACCAGCATGGCCCGCATCCGAAAATTGAGCCAACCGGTTTCGCGCAGCATGGCCACACACGCATCCACCATGGGCCAGCCGGTGCGGCCTTGTGTGAGGGCCTCAAAGTGTTCGGGGTTCCAGTCGTCCTCACGCAAGCCGTCGTAGCCACGGTGCAGGTTGCGCCATTCCAGCTCGGGCTCGCTTTCTAACTTTTGAATGAAATGGCAATGCCAGTACAGCCGACTCACAAAGCCTTGCAAGCCCAGTCGGTGACGCTTGGCCGTGGGGCCTAAGGTGTGGAGTTGCGCGCGGGTGGCTTGCACCACCTCGCGCATGCTCACGCAGCCATAGGCCAAATAAGGCGACAAACGCGAACACGCATCGGGCGCAGACAGAGGCGACGAAATGCCACCACGGTAGCGAACGCTGCGCTCGTTCAAAAAGTCGTGCAACACCTGCTGCGCTTGCACGCGGCCCCCGCGTTGACGCTGGGGTGGTTCATGCGGATCAAGGCCCAGCTCTATGGCCGTAGGCAAAGGGCGAGTGCCCCAAGGCCAGACGTGGGGCACCGTGAGTGGCGGTGTGTGTAGGGCGGTGGGCCTTGGCGCTTGCGCATGGGCCATGTGCTGCTCCCAGCGCGGTTGCCATTCACGTCGGTCTTGCAGGCGGCGCACCACACCAAACTGTGCCCATTCGTGCCAGCCCACGCCCTGTGCGCGACACCAACGGCCCACAGCCACGTCACGTGCAAAGGTGTGGGCGTTGCCCGTTTCCTCATGGGCATGCACGGCGTCAAAGGGCGCTGCCATGTGCAAGACGGCTAAGACATCGACCACCTCACCTACGGCTACATGCAGTCGGCTGCCCAAGGCTTGCAGTTGTTGGTCAAGCACGTGCAACGATTCGCGGATGAAGCCATAGTGCTGCGCCGCCGCATCGGGCTGGGCCCACAGGCTGGGCTCAACCACATACAAGCACAGCACAGGGCCACGTTGGGCCGCTTCTAACAGCGGCCAGTGGTCTTGAAGGCGCAAGTCGCGCTTGAACCAAACAACGCGGTAGCGCATGGTGTCAGCGGTTGGCTTGGCGTTTGAGGTAGCGCATCAAACTGCCCAGCACCGGCAGTTTTTCGTACAGCTCTTCGGCGGCGTCCCAATAGTCGCGGTGCAGCGTGACCAGGCCTTGCGCGTTGAACACCACATGCGTGCCGCCTTGAATGGTTTGCCAAGTGTGTGTGTCAAAGCGCTTGAAGCGAAAGCGAAAGTCCCACGCCAAAAAGCATTGCTGGCCTTGCACGATGCGCTCGGTCATGATGAAGTGTGGCGTGTCGAGCGCTTCAAACATATGGGTGAAGATGCGCTCAATTTCGGGCACGCCACGCACATCGTTGAACGGGTCTTTGAACCGTGCTTCGGGAGCATAAAGCGCAGACAAGCGACTCACGTCTTGCGGTTGCAATTGTTCAAAGAACAGCACCAGTTGTTGCACAGGGGATACGGTGGCAGCGGATGTCATGGTTTCAAAGTCCAGTGATGCGGCGCACGGCTGCAAAGTAAAGCCGATACGGCAGCAGGCGCAGCAGCTTCATCACACGGGTGAAGCGTTTGGGAAAGTGAATGTCAAACTCACCCTTGGCCCAGCTTTGCACAATGGCCTGCGCGGCTTGCTGGGGCGTGATGAGGGCGGGCATGTGAAAGTCGTTGTGTGTCGTGAGCGGTGTGTCCACAAAGCCTGGGTTGATGACGCTCACACCCACGCCACTGGGCTGCAAATCGAGGTACAGGGTTTCAGCCAAGTTGATGAGAGCCGCCTTGGTGGGGCCGTAGGCCAAGCTGTGAGGCAGCCCACGATAACCCGCCACGCTACTGATGAGGCTGATGTGTCCTTGACGGCACGCCACCATGGACGGGGTGATGGCCGCGAGCACATGCAGTGCGCCTACCGTGTTGATGTCGTGATGGCGCAGCAGATCATCCAAGTCGATGGCTGTAGCACGCATGGGGTGATAGTGACCCGCGCAGTAGCACATCACGTCCAAAGGGCCGTGAGCGAGGGCTGCTTGTGCGGCGGCTTGCACGGCTGGGCGGTCGGTCACATCCAAGGGCAAAGCCATGCTGCCTGGGTGCTGCGACACAAAGTCGTGCAAAGCCTCGGCCTTGCGCGCCGACACGATGACCGTGGCGCCCAAGCTGTGCAGTTGTTCGGCCAGCGCGCGCCCAATGCCGGTTGACGCACCCACGAGCCAAACCCGCAGGCCTTGCCAGTGGCGAATGGGTGGGTTCAGCGCCATGGTGTGTCTCAGCGTTGCAAGGTGTATTGCATGACGCCAATGTCACCCGCATCAAAGCCGGCTTCGCAGTAGCACAGGTAGAACTCCCATATGCGTTTGAAGCGTTCGTCAAAGCCCAACGCTTGCACGCGATCTTGTTGTGCCAAGAAGTCAGCGCGCCAGCGGCGGCAGGTTTCGGCGTAGTCGGGGCCAAAGGGCAGGGCGTCGACCACGCGCAAACCTGCGGCGTTGGCATGGCGTTCAAACTCGCGCGGGCTGGGCAAGCAGCCGCCGGGGAAGATGTATTGCTGAATGAAGTCGGTGGAGCGGATGTAGCGGTCAAACAAATCGTTGTGAATGGTGATGGTTTGAATGCACGCACGACCGCCGGGTTTGAGCAAGCGCGCCACGTTGTCAAAGTAGGTCGACCAATACTCGTGGCCGACGGCTTCAAACATTTCGATCGAACACACGACATCGTAAGGACCGTCGTTGATGTCTCGGTAGTCTTGCAAGCGCAAGTCGGCTTGCGTGCCAATGTTTTGTTTGGCCAAGCGTTGTTGTGCCCAATGCAGTTGCTCGGTCGAGAGCGTCACACCTGTCACATGGGTGCCGAATTCCACGATGGCTTTTTCCGCCAAAGCGCCCCAGCCGCAACCAATTTCCAGCACACGGTCGCCGGGCTGCACTTGGGCCATGCGCAGTGCGCGGCGCACTTTGGCGTGTTGGGCTTCGTCCAGATTTTGGGTGTGATCGCCTTCAAACAGCGCCGACGAGTAGTTCATGGTGGGGTCGAGCCACAGCGTGTAAAACGCGTTGCCCAAGTCGTAATGGGCGTGGATGTTTTTGCGGCTGTTGCTGCGCGTGTTGCGGTGCATGAGGTGGCGCACACGGTAGAGCAAGCGGCCCAGCCACGAGCCGTGAATCACGTCATCCAGGGCTTTGCGGTTGGCAATGAGCAGGCCCAACAAGTCAGTGAGGTGTGGCGTGGTCCAGTCGCCAGCGATGTAGCTCTCAGCAAAGCCAATGTCGCCCGACTTCAGTGAGGCCCCAAACACGTTCCAGTTGTTCAGACGCATGCTCACATGTGGGCCTTGGCCATCGCCCATGGTTCGCACGCTGCCATCGGGCAGGTGCAGGGTGAGTGCGCCGTGGCGCAGTTGCTGCAACAAGCGAAGCACCGTGCGTGCGGCGGCAGGCGTGTCAGCAGGCAGGCCCAGGGTTGAGGTGGCGGTGATGGTGTTCATGGCAAATCTCCTCGGGTGATGGGGTGGGGCGCTTAGCGCGTGACAAAACGCTCGGGTGGCGTGGGTTTGTGGAAATACTGCACGCGCTTGAGCCACAGCTTCAAGGCTTGCCAGTGGATGCGCACCACCACCATCAAGGTCATGGCGGGATAGCCCCACAGGGCGTGGCGCAGGGCGTGCGAGGTGATGGGTTGCAGTTGGCCACTCACGCTGGTGTTGAGCAAGGGGCCGTGTTCGTCGTCGTGGTCAATGCGCACCACGGTACGGGGCTCACCTGCATGTGCGGTGCGCATGAAGCGAAAACGGTATTGCCCCTCGACCCGGCAAAACGGCGACACATGAAAGCACTTGCTCGCCATCAGTTCGCGGCCGTATTGCGGTTGCTCCAACAAGTAGCAGTGGCGTTCGCCAAAGGTGTTGTTGACCTCGACCACGATGGCACGCAGCTCGCCATCGGCGCGGTGGCAATACCAAAAGCTCACGGGCTTGAAGGTGTAGCCCAGCACGCGGGGGTAAGTGTGCAGCCACACTTCGCCCTGCGCATCGTCAATGCCTTCGCGTTGCAACAGCGCAGTGAGCCACGCCAAAGCGCCACCGGCTTCGGGGCCTCGGCCATCGCCGTGGTCTTGGTCGTGAAAGCTGATCCAGCCCGCGCGGTTCACCGCCAAAGCACCAGCGACATCGGGTTGGTGCAACGAGCGCATGGGCAGCATGACAAAAAATGTGTCATACGCAAAGCTGTTACGCCGTGGGCGCAGCCGTGTGTGGCGCACTTGGCCAAAGCCGATTTGTGCGGTCAGTGGCTGAGCTTGGGGCAAGGTCATGCCGCCGCCTTGCGTTGCAAGCGGGTGAGGTCAAGCAAGGCTTGCGCTGCCGCCAAACCCGACTTGAGCCCGTCTTCGTGAAAGCCGTAGCCCGTCCAAGCGCCGCAGTACCACGTGTGTTGTACGCCTTGCAGCTCGGGCACGCGTTGCTGGGCGGCAATGGCGGTCATGTCAAACACGGGGTGGCTGTATTCAAATTCGGCCAGCACGTGGGCGGGGTCAATCTCGCGCACGGGGTTGAGCGACTCGACCACCGCTTGCTCAAACGGCATGGGTTGCAGCTTGTTGAGCAAGTAGTGCAAGCACACGCGGGCTGACTCTTGCTCGGTTTGGGCGGCGCGCTCGTAGTTCCATGCGGCCCAAGCAGCGCGACGTTGGGGCAGCACCGAGGTGTCGGTGTGCAGCACGGCACGGTTGGGTTGGTAGCGAATGGCGCCCAGCACATCGGCCTCGGTGGTGGTCGGCTGGCGAAGCAGCGCCAGCGCTTGGTCCGAGTGCGTGGCGAGCACCACATGGTCAAAACGTTCGGCGCCTTGTGGGGTGTGCAGGGTCACGCCAGCGTCATCGCGTTCGATGTGATGCACAGGGGTGTTCAGCCGTGCATCTGGTAAGCCCGCCACGATTTTGTCGACGTAGTGTTTGGCCCCGCCCACGACGGTGTGCCACTGCGGGCGGTTGCTGACTTGCAGCAAGCCGTGGTTGTGGCAAAAGCGAATCATCGTGGCTACGGGGAACTGCAGCATTTGATCGGTCGGGCAGCTCCAAATGCAACCCAGCATGGGCAAAAAATACCAATCGCGAAACGCGTGGCCAAAGTGATGCCGATCTAAAAAGCCTTGCAGTGGTTCGCTCAGTTGGGCGTCTTGCCCGGTGGTGGCCAGTTGGGTGCAGAGTTGGTTAAAGCGCAGCAAGTCGCTCAACATGCCCCAAAAGCGGGGGCTGAACAGGTTGCGTTTTTGCGCGAACACCGTGGCCAAGTTGCTGCCACTCCATTCCAGCCGCTCCTTGCCACGCGCCTGTGGCACTTGTACCGAAAACGACATGTCTGACGTGGCCGTGGCCACATCCAACTCGGCCAGCAATGCAATCAGGTTGGGGTAGGTGCGTTCGTTGAACACCAAAAAGCCGGTGTCCACGCCCCAAGTTTGAGGGCCTTGCGGGGTGGGCAAGGTGATGTCCACGGTGTGCGTGTGGCCCCCGAAATAGTCGCCCGCTTCGAGCAAGCTGACATGCGCGTGCTCGCGCAAACGGTGTGCTGCGGCCAATCCTGAAATGCCAGATCCAACAATTGCGACCTTCATATGCTCACCTTATTTTGTCTTGGACAAAATTATTGTAGGTGATTTGACGCTTTTGTTCTTATTTTGAAATCAAGGGCTGGTTGGACGCAGCTCGGATTCGGGTTGTACGGTGACGCCCACCTCTAGGGTGTGGCTCGCGCCACCATGAATCACGCCACGTACAGGTGACACATCGGCGTAATCACGACCTGTGGCCAGCGTGACAAAGTCGATGCCGGGCGAGAGCAAGCCCCAGCGGTCGTTGGTGGGGTCGAGGTCAAACCATTGACCTTGTGTGGCGAGCGTGCCGTCCTCTTTGACATTGGGCACGTAGATGGACACCCACGCGTGCGAGGCATCGCTGCCAATCAAACGGGTTTTGCCTTCGGGTACTTCGGTGACCAAATAGCCGCTCACATAGCGAGCGGCCAAGCCGAGCGTGCGCAAGCAACTCAACAAAATGTGCGCAAAGTCTTGGCACACGCCTTGGCGTTTTTGGAGTGCTTCTAACGCGGGGGTGTTCACATCGGTGCTGGCCGAGGCGTAGGTGAATTCGGTGTGGATGCGGTGCATCAAATCACACGCGGCGATCAACACGGGGCGGCCTGGGGTAAAGCTTGCGCGGGCGTACTCGGCGAAGTCGGGGTGCGGTTGCACATAGGTGGAGGCAAACACAAACTCGGTGGCCGCGTCCCACGCTGCGCCTGCGTGGTACACAAAATGGGCACGCACTTTTTCCCACGCTGGGGTGTCGAGCGCTTGCGCCGGTGGGTAGGGCAAAAAGTGGGTGTCCACCACGCTGTGGGCGGTGATGGTCAACACCTCGTGCGCCACAGGCAGCGAGAAGAAGGTGCGCACGTTGCCGTACACATCCACCGCATCGTTGCGGCTGGCGGGCTCGGGGCTGATGTGCAGCGATGATTCGCTGACGGTTTGCGTCTCAGAGCTGTGTGGCAGCACATGCACCATGTGTTGCGCGGTGCTGACCTGCGGGTCGTAGCGGTAGGTGGTGGTGTGGGTGATGTGCAGCAGCATTTCTTAAGCGCCTACGCTGTCGGCATCGTCGGTGTGGTTGAAGTAGTGGGCGCAAATGGCATCCGACACTTGCCACGCCGCTTCGGTGCAGTGGGTCAAACAGTCGCGCAAGTTGGCATACACACCTGCGTCGTTGGCGGTGCACAGCGCTACCAAATCGGTGTCTTGTAAGTTGGGCACTAGGCGCGCCAAGGCATCGGCTTGGCCCATGGGCGTGTTGGCCAGTTTGGACAAACGGCCACGCAGCGTGCGTGACACCCACGCGAGTGAGCGTGGGTTCTCGTCGTCTTGCACCAAGAGGTTCAGTAGCGGCGCGAGTTCGCGGCTTTGTGGGTACTGCGCGTGGAAGGTGATGGTGCTGTCAAACAACGACAGCAGCGCGGCAAAGTGCGAGGTGTTGTCTTCGGCGGCATCGGTGTCGTCAGCGGTGTTTTGAAACACGCCAACTTCCACCGCCAAGTCGAGTGCCGAAGACAAAAAGCCCAAGCGCTCGACGTGGCGGCCAATACTGAGCAATTGCCAGCCATCGTCACGGGTCATGCGGTCAGTTTGCCCGCCGGTGATGCCAGCCAGTGCAGCGCTGGCGGTGTCAAGCGCTTGCATGGCCTGCACAGCCGAGAACTTGCCGGGCGTGCCTGCGTGTGCGCAATCGGTGTTGAACTGGTGGACGCAATTCACAATCGCGTTCCAGAGTTCGGTGGACAAGCGCTCTCGCAGCGACGAGGCGGCTTGCTGCAATGCGCGCAAGTTGTAGCCCACGCTGGTGCTGTGCTTGCCTTCGTTGAGTCCGGCGATGAGGGCGCGTTCAAACACACGGCGGCGGCTGCCCATTTGCGCAGTGGTTTTGGTGTCGTCTGCGCTGTGCGTGGCAGGCAGGCCTTCGGGCACCAAGCCTTCGCGTTGCGCCATCAGCTGCAACCAAGCCCAGAGGTTGTGTGAGGCAGGGGTTTCGCTGTTCAACGCTTCAAAGCACAGGCGCACCAAGCGCACCATGTTTTCGCTGCGCTCGGTGTAGCGGCCAAGCCAATACAAGTTTTCACCCGAGCGGCTGGTGACCATGCGCTCGCGGTGTTTGAACGAAGCGGCCGCGTTGTATTTGGGCAGCAAGCTGCTGCGGTCCACATCGGCATCGGTTTGCACCCACACATCGGCGCTGCTGCCACCGCGTTGCATGGAGGCAATGTCAGCATCGGCCGCGGCCAAGCGGGCCAGACCGCCGGGCAACACGCGCCACGCGTTAGCGCCTTGGCCTGTGCCATCGCGCAGCGCAAACACGCGCAGCATGACCGAGCGCGGCACGATGCCTTCGCTCGCGTTCTTCCACGTCGGCATTTGGGACAGCGGCGCATAGGCTTGCAAGGTGTAGCGCTCGGGTTGGCGTGTGATGCGGCCCACCCATTCGTCACGTTGTGCTTGTGTGAGCGAACGGCCCAAGGTGGCATCAAACGAGCCATGCAGCGTGGACTTGGCATAGGTCGGTTTGATGACCATGTGTTCGATTTGCGGCAACACAGAGGCCAATGCCGCTTGTTCGCCGCACCACCATGAATCGACACCGGGCAAGTGCAGGCTTTCGCCCAAGAGCTTTTTGCTCAAGGCAGGCAAGAAGCCCAACAAAGCGGGCGACTCTAAAAACGCCGAGCCCGGTGTGTTGGCCAGCACCACGTTGCCTGCCCGCACGGCTTGCAACAAACCGGGGATGCCCAAGCTGGAGTCGGGGCGCAACTCCAGCGGGTCTAAGAACGCATCGTCGACGCGTTTGATGAGCACATGCACAGGCTCCAAACCACGCAGCGTGCGCAGGTACACGCGCTCATCGCGCACGGTGAGGTCGTGGCCTTCCACCAAGGTCAGGCCCAAGTAGCGGGCCAAGTAGGTGTGCTCAAAATACGTTTCGTTGTAAGGGCCGGGAGTGAGCAAAGCCACATGGGCGTTGGCCCCTTCGGGGCTGTGCGCTTTGAGTGACTCCACCCACACGCGGTAGGTGGCGGCCAAGCGTTGGATGTGCATGGCTTCAAACGCTTGCGGAAATTGGCGAGAGATGAGCAAACGGTTTTCCAGCAAATAGCCTAAGCCTGAAGGCGCTTGCGTGCGCTGTGCCACCACCGCCCATTGGCCGTTGGGGCCACGCGCTAAATCAAACGCGGCAATGTGCAAATGTGCGCCTCCTACAGGCTTGACACCGTGCATGGCGCGTAAATAGCCGGGGTGGCCATGCACCAGGGCGGGCGGAATCATGGCTTCGCGAATGAGCTGCTGCGGGCCATACACATCGGCCATGACATGCTCAAGCAAAGAGGCGCGTTGCTTCACCCCAGTTTCAATGTGTTGCCAACTCTCTGGTGTGAGCAGGAGCGGGAACAGGTCGAGTGACCAAGGCCGTTGCGGGTTGCCTTGGTTGGCATACACGTTGTAGGTGATGCCGTTGTCACGGACTTGGCGCGCCAAGGTTTGGGTACGGCGGTCGAGTTCGTCGAGGTCGGTTTGCCCGAGCTGTTCGAAGAAGCTGTGCCAAGGCGAGTCTTGGCCTTTCAGCTCATCGAAGTGTTGGCTGCTTGGGGTTGGAACGATGCGCTTCACGGCGTCAACCAAACGGGGTGAAGGGGCCGCTCCCAAAGCGGGTGAGGTCATTTCTTGCACAGTGGGTGCATTGTCTCACTGACGATGGGAAAAAGGCCCGAGGCTTATACACGGCGCAAGTCCAGCGTGAAGGGGAACTCTTTGCTCGCGGCCACGCCCACGGTGGCGGGAGGCACAGTCATTTGCCCCGCCGTGTGGCCCATGGGGAAGAAGCGCGCCAAGCGGCGGCTTTCGGCCTCGTAGGCGTTGACGGGGAAGGTGTCGTAGTTGCGCCCGCCGGGGTGGGCCACGTGGTACTGGCAGCCGCCGACCGAGCGCTTCATCCAGGTGTCCACAATGTCAAAGGTCAGCGGGGCGTGCACACCAATCGTGGGGTGCAAAGCCGATGCGGGTGACCACGCGCGGTACCGCACACCGGCCACGTATTCGCCCACGGTGCCCGTGGGCTGCAAGGGCAGCGCATGGCCGTTGACGGTGATGGTGTGGCGGCTGGGGTTGAGGCCGCTCACATGCACCTCGATGCGTTCGAGCGATGAGTCCACATAGCGCACGGTGCCGCCGCTCGATCCCTCTTCGCCCATGACGTGCCACGGCTCCAACGCATTGCGCAGCGTGAGGCTGATGTGTTGGCTGTGCAACTCGCCCACACGCGGAAAGCGGAACTCGAAGTGCGGCGCAAACCACGCGGGATCGAACTGAAAACCGCAGTCGCCCAGCTCGGTGAGCACATCGTCAAAATCGGCCTTGACGAAGTGGGGCAGCAAGAAGCGGTCGTGCAGCTCGGTGCCCCAGCGTGTGGCGGGGGCAAGGTAGGGCTGCTCCCAAAAACGCGCCACCAAAGCACGCAGCAAGAGCTGCTGCACGATGCTCATGCGCTCGTGCGGCGGCATTTCAAACGCGCGCAACTCCAACAAGCCTAAGCGGCCCGTGGACGAGTCTGGCGAGTACAGCTTGTCAATGCAAAACTCGCTGCGGTGGGTGTTGCCGGTGACGTCAATGAGCACGTTTCGCAGCGTACGGTCGACCAACCACGGCGGCATGTCTGCGCCGTAGATTTGGCGGTTGCGATGGATTTCGCGCAGTGCAATTTCAAGCTCATAAATTTGGTCGTTGCGTGCTTCGTCCACGCGCGGGGCTTGGCTGGTGGGGCCAATGAACATGCCGCTGAACAAATAGCTCAAGCTCGGGTGGTTGTGCCAATACAAGATGAGTGAGGCCAGCAACTCGGGCTTGCGCAAAAACGGGCTGTCCGAAGGCGTGGCCCCGCCCATGACGATGTGGTTGCCACCGCCCGTGCCGGTGTGGCGACCATCGGTCATGAACTTTTCGGCTGACAGGCGCGACTCAAACGCGGCCTTGTACAAAAACTCGGTGTGCTCCACCAGCTCCAGCCAGTTGTGCGCAGGGTGGATGTTGACTTCAATCACGCCAGGGTCGGGCGTGACTTGCAGCACCTTCAGGCGGGCATCGCGTGGGGGCGGGTAGCCTTCGAGCACGATGCGCACGCCCAGCTCTTCGGCGGTGGCTTCGACGGCGCTGAGCAAATCAAGGTAGTCCTCGAGGTGGCTCAGCGGCGGCATGAAGACATACATCACACCTTGGGGTTGGTCCAAGGCTGCACGTTCCACGGCTGGGCCGTTGGCACGCGAGGGGTCGCGCACCTCCACGCACATGGCGGTGCGGGTGATCCAGTGGGCCGACTGGTGCTTGTTGGGCATGGGGTGGCCCAGCTCGGGAATGCCGTCTTCCAAACCACCTTGCAGGCTGACCGTGCCGCCGCCCGCAAACCCGCCGCCCACTTGGTGTGCGTTGTAGTGTGTGTGGCGGGCGTGATGCGCGTACTGCGCACGCAGCGCTGCCGCATGGGGCAGCGCTTTGCGTTCGGCAAAGGGGTCTTGCGCGTGGGTGTAGGGGTAGTCGCCTTCGCTGACCCATGGCAAAGAGTCAAGCGGCAGTCGGTAGCCCATGGGTGAGTCGCCGGGCACGAGGTACATGCGCTCGTCACGGAAGAACCAAGGGCCGCTGCTCCATGTGCTGTTTGTGTCCTGAGTTGCTCCATTCGGCTGCAAAGGCAGCACATAGCCCACGGTGTGCTCTAGCCCTTGGCTGAACACACGGCGCAGGCGCACGCGCTCTAGCTCGTCGTCGAGTTTGGAATCAAACGGGTCCACGTTCACGGGCAAGCGGCGTTCGCGCCACAGGTAGTACCACGTGTCTTCATAGCCGGGGGTGATGAAGTCGCCACCTACCTTGAGCTTGTCGGCCAGCTTGGTGATGAAGCGTTGCGCGTCGTCGCTGGTGTAGTGGCTGGGCTCGCGCTCGTCGGCAAACAAGGCGGGGTTGTGCCAGCAGGGTTGGCCGTCGGTGCGCCAATAAATGCCCAGCGCCCAGCGGGGCAATTGCTCGCCTGGATACCACTTGCCTTGGCCGAAATGCAAAAAACCGCCTTGGCCGTACTGCGCACGCAGTTTGTGCACCAGCTCGGTGGCCAGCCCTCGTTTGGTGGGGCCGAGGGCGTCAGTGTTCCACTCTGGTGCGTCGCGGTCGTTCACTGCCACATAAGTGGGCTCACCGCCCATGGTCAATCGCACGTCGCCGTGTTGCAGGCGGCGGTCCACCTCGTCACCCAACGCGAGCACTTCGGTCCATTGATCTTCGCTGTAGGGCTTGGTCACGCGGGGCGATTCGAGTACGCGGGTCACCTTCATCTCGTGTTCAAACTCCACCTCGCACTCGTCAATCAAGCCTTCAATCGGCGCGGCACTCGACGGCTGGGGCGTACACGCCAGCGGAATGTGGCCTTCGCCTGCGAGCAAGCCCGAGGTGGGGTCGAGCCCAATCCAGCCTGCGCCGGGCAGGTAGACCTCGCACCAAGCGTGCAGGTCGGTGAAGTCCACCTCGGTGCCGCTGGGGCCGTCGAGCGACTTCACATCGGGTGCGAGCTGAATCAAATAGCCAGAGGCAAAGCGGGCTGCCAAGCCGCAGTGGCGCAGCAGATTGACTAACAACCACGCGCTGTCGCGGCACGAACCGCTGCCGAGCGTGAGCGTTTCTTCCGGCGTTTGCACACCGGGCTCCATGCGGATGGTGTACGCAATGTCTTGGTGCAGTTGTTGGTTGATCTGCACCAAAAAGTCGATGGTGCGAACGGGGTTTCGCTTTAGGGCTTTGAAATCGATGGTCTTGAAATAAGCCTTGAATTTGGGCGTGAAGCGGCTGGTGACCAAGTACGGCGCAAGCTCAAGGGCTGATGACAAGCCGTAGTTGAAGGGGAAGGTTTCAGCGTGCGGCTCAAGGAAGAAGTCGAACGGGTTGTACACCGCCATTTCCACCACCAAATCCACAGTGACTTTGAATTCACGCGTCTTTTCAGGAAACACCAACCGCGCCTGGTAGTTGGCAAACGGGTCTTGCTGCCAGTTGATGAAATGCGTGGGTTCGACCTTGAGCGAATAAGAAATCACATGGCTGCGGCAGTGCGGCGCAGGGCGCAGGCGAATGACCTGCGGGCCTAACTCAACCAAACGGTCGTAGCGGTAGTGGGTGACGTGGTGGAGGGCGGCATGGATAGACATGCACGTTGTTTAGCAAGACACGCGCCAAGCCTTATGCGCCAAAGCGGTGCATGGTGGCGCGATGGAAGGGCTCAAGTTTTCTTTCTGCCGGCCGATACCCTAGACAACTCAGTTTTGTCTTTGATATTCGCCATGCGTTCACGCCGTTTTTCAGTGGTTGCCTTTGTACTCACCAGCTTGCTGGCGTGGGCTGCGCCAGCTTCGGCTGAATGGAGCGAGCTGGTGAAGGAAGACGAAGCCACGTATTACTTCGACAAAGAAGCGGTCATGCCCGTGCACGTCTCACGCTACGCATGGGTACTGACCGATTTGCCCAAGGCTGACAAGACGCCCACGGGCGAGAGCTACAAGTCGATGATGTTGCGGGTGCGCATGTATTGCAAAAACGACACAGTGGTGCGTCTGTCTGTGAGCTACTTTGACAAGCAAATGGGCAAGGGCAAAGAAGTGGCGTCAGACGATGTACACGAATGGCGTCCCCGCGAATACCCGATTCGACCCAACACCTATTTGGCAGCCTTGAAGAAAGAGGTGTGCGGCGGCGCTAAGGCGGCTGCAGGCTAAGCCGCGCGAGATCCCTTGAACGCAAGAAGCCCCTGCCGCAATGGTTGGGGCTTTTTAACTTGTGAGTAGGCATTGCCCACGCGACGCCGTGTTGGGCTGAACATGCGGCCATGTTTTCTGTCATCACACCTTTGGCCTTGGGCTGGATTGCGGGTACGGCCTTGCAGTTGCAGCAGGCGCAGTTGTGGGCGGGCGGCGTGTACTGGTGCTTGGGTGCAGCGGCTATAGCGATGGCTTTTGCTTGTCGGCAAGCTGCGTTTTGGTTTTTATTGGCCGGGGTGTTGGCCTTTGCTCAAGCAGGCGCACGGGCCAGTCACTACGTCAGCACATCGTTAAACCCAGCCCTCGAAGGCCGCACGCTGCACGTGGTGGGCCTCGTGGCCAATTTGCCGCAACGCACCGAAGACAGTGCGCGCTTTCGCTTTGAGGTGGAATCGGCCCGCGACATCGATGGCACACAAGTGCAGTTGCCACCGCAGTTGCTGCTGGGCTGGTACGGCAACCGTCTGAATGGCCATGGTGGTCAAGGCAGCGACGACAAAGTGCAGCCACCACCCGCCGACCTGCGCCCCGGCGACCGCTGGCAATTGGCGGTGCGCCTCAAAGCACCGCATGGCCACATCAACCCGCACGGGTTTGACTACGAGCTGTGGCTGTGGGAGCAGGGCCTGCAAGCCACGGGCTATGTGCGCAATGGGGCCAAAGACACACCACCGCAATGGCTGGGTTACACATGGGCGCATCCCGTGGAGCGGCTGCGCCAACGCGTGCGCAACGCCATTGACGCGCAGGTGTTCGACCGCGCAACGGCCGGCATTGTGGCAGCCTTACTGGTGGGCGACCAAGCGGCGATTGAGCGAGCAGACTGGGATGTGTTTCGGGCCACGGGTGTGGCGCACCTCATGGCAATTTCGGGGTTGCACATTACGGGCTTGGCATGGCTCGCTGCGTTGGGCGTGGGTTGGCTGTGGCGACGCAGCGATGTGTGGTCGCCTACGAAACCTTGGAGTTTGTGTTTGCCTGCGCCCATGGCGGCCAGTGCGTGTGCCGCGTGTGTGGCGCTGGCGTATGCGGTGTTTACTGGCTGGGGCGTGCCCGCGCAGCGCACGGTGTGGATGTTGGCGGTGGTCACGCTGCTGCGTTGGCACGGCTTGCGCTGGCCCTTGTTGCCGGTGTGGCTGAGCGTGTGCGCCGTGGTGCTGGCGCTAGACCCGTGGGCGCTGCTGCAAGCGGGTTTTTGGTTGAGCTTTGTGGCGGTGGGTGTGTTGTTTGCATCGGGCTCGCATGCGCCTACCCACACGCTGTCGGCGGCAGTGCAACGCATGTGGCGCGAGCAGTGGTTGATGAGTGTGTGTTTGGCCCCGCTCACCTTGCTGCTGTTTCACCAAGTGTCGGTGGTGGGTTTGTTTGCCAATTTGTTGGCCGTGCCGTGGGTGACGTTGGTGGTCACGCCGTTGTGTTTGTTGGGGCTTGTGTTGCCGTTAGCTTGGACTTTGGCGGCTGAGGCCTTGCAGGGTTTGGTGTGGCTGCTCAACGCGTGCGCGGGTGTGCCCTGGGCGCAATGGTCGGCGCCTGCTGCGCCACTGTGGGCGGGGGCGGTCGCGTTGGTGGGCATGGGTGTGTTGGCCATGCGTTTGCCGATGTGGCTGCGCTGCTTTGGCGTGGCCTTGGTGTTGCCTGTGCTCAGTTGGCACACGCCGCGCCCAGCGCATGGCGCGTTTGAACTGATAGCCGCTGACATGGGGCAGGGCCATGCAGTGTTGTTGCGCACGGCTACGCACAGCATGTTGTACGACACCGGCCCACGCTACTCCGCCGAGACCGATGCAGGCCAACGCGTGCTCGTGCCGCTGCTGCGCGCGTGGGGTGAACGGCTGGATGTCATCGTCATCAGCCACCAAGACAGCGACCACAGCGGCGGCGCACCTGCAGTGATGGCCATGCAGCCGCAAGCGCGCGTGTTGACATCCATCGCGCTAGCGCATCCGTTGCAACAGTTAGGCCACATGCAGCGTTGCGAACAGGGGCAGTCGTGGGTGTGGGATGGTGTGCGCTTTGAGGTGCTCCACCCACGTTCGGCTGACTATGAGCGCAAGCTCAAACCCAATGCGCTGAGTTGTGTGTTGCGTATCACGTCGCAGGTCTCGGCCTTGCTGGCTGGCGACATCGAAGCCGCGCAAGAGCTAGCGCTGCTGCAAAGCGACCAAACCCTGCAAGCCGATTGGTTGCTGGTGCCGCATCACGGCAGCGCGACATCGTCAACGGCTAATTTTTTAGAGGCAGTGCAACCGCGCATCGCGGTGGTGCAAGCGGGGTATCGCAATCGCTTTGGTCACCCGAGGCCCGATGTGATGCAGCGCTACGACGATTTGGAGGTGCTTGTGGTGCAAACGCCCCGTTGCGGTGCATCCACGTGGCGCAGCGATGCGCCCAACTTGGTGCAATGTGAGCGAAATCAAAGACAACGCTATTGGCAACACGTATTCTGAGAGTTGGCACTCTCCTTGCGTAAGTGAGTGCAGGAGTTCCCTGATATGCACAAGTTTGATGAAATGTATGCCCAGCTGCCTTTTGTAGACAGCGCGGTGCGCCCCCACTACCGGAACTACTTGGATTGGCTCAAACGCCAAGACCCACAGACCATGCGCGACAGGCGCGAAGAGGCGGAGATGATTTTTCGCCGCGTCGGCATCACGTTTGCGGTGTACGGCGACAAAGACGAAGATGGCGCAGGCACCGAACGCCTGATTCCGTTTGACTTGATTCCCCGCATCATTCCGGCCCACGAGTGGACGAACATGCAAAAGGGTTTGGTGCAACGCGTGAATGCGCTCAACATGTTCATTCACGACGTGTACCACGAGCAAGGTATTTTGAAGGCGGGCATCATCCCGTCAGAGCAAGTGCTCAACAACGCGCAGTATCGCCCCGAGATGCACGGCGTGGATGTGCCGCATCAGGTGTATTCGCAAATCAGTGGCATCGACATCGTGCGTGCACCTGATGCGCAAGGCAACGGCGAGTACTACGTGCTCGAAGACAACTTGCGCGTGCCCAGCGGCGTGAGCTACATGCTGGAAGACCGCAAGATGATGATGCGACTCTTCCCCGAGTTGTTCAGTCAACACCGCGTGGCCCCTGTGGCACATTACCCTGACTTGTTGTTAGAGACCTTGCGTGCCAGTGGCCCTGCGACCACCGACAACCCCACTGTGGTGGTGCTCACGCCCGGCATGTACAACAGCGCCTACTTCGAACACGCTTTCTTGGCGCAGCAAATGGGCGTGGAGTTGGTCGAAGGCCAAGACCTGTTTGTGAAAGACGGTTTTGTGTACATGCGCACCACACGTGGCCCCAAGCGTGTGGATGTGATTTACCGCCGTGTGGACGATGACTTTTTAGACCCGTATGTGTTCCGTCCCAATTCCACCTTGGGGTGCGCAGGTTTGATGGAGGTTTACAAAGCAGGCCATGTGAACATTTGCAACGCGGTAGGCACGGGCATTGCCGATGACAAGTCGATCTACCCCTATGTGCCGCAAATGATTGAGTTTTATTTGGGTGAAAAACCCATCCTCAACAACGTGCCCACATTCCAATGCCGCAAGCAAGAAGACCTCGACTACACGCTCGCCAACTTAGACAAGCTGGTGGTGAAAGAGGTACACGGCGCGGGTGGCTACGGCATGTTGGTGGGGCCTGCGGCGACCAAGGCGGAGATTGAAGAGTTCCGCGCCGTGCTCAAGGCCAAACCCGAGGGCTACATCTCGCAGCCAACGCTGAGTTTGTCGAGCTGCCCCACGTATGTGGAGAGCGGCATTGCGCCACGCCACATTGACTTGCGCCCGTTCGTGTTGAGCGGCAAGAGCGTGCAAATGGTGCCCGGCGGTTTGACCCGCGTAGCGCTGAAAGAAGGCTCTCTCGTGGTGAACTCGTCACAAGGCGGCGGCACCAAAGACACATGGATTCTTGAGGTTTAACAATGCTGAGCCGTACTGCTGACCATTTATTTTGGATGTCCCGCTACACCGAGCGGGCTGAGAACACTGCACGTTTGTTGGACGTGAATTACCAAACTTCGCTGTTGCCGCAATCGGCCGAGTTGGCGCAATTGGGGTGGGAGGGCTTGCTGTCCATCAGCGAATTGCTACCCGCGTACCAAGCGCGTCATGGTGACATCACGCCGCAACGCGTGATGGAGTTCATGGTGAAGGATGAGAACAACCCGTCGTCCATCATTTCGTGCCTGCGTGCCGCGCGTGAAAACGCACGCGCCGTGCGTGGGAGCCTCACCACCGAAGTGTGGGAAACGCAAAACCAAACTTGGCTAGAGCTGAACCGCTTGCTCAAAAGTGGTTTGCTAGAGCGCGATGCAGGTGAGTTTTTTGAGTGGGTCAAATTCCGTTCACACCTCTCACGCGGCGTGACCGTGGGCACCATGCTGATGGACGAAGCCTTGCACTTCATGCGCTTGGGCACCTTTCTAGAGCGTGCCGACAACACCGCACGTTTGGTCGATGTGAAGTTCCACGCTGTGCACGGCGACTTGTTTGCCGATGGCAGCGAGAAAGCTCAGCAACACGACTTCTACCACTGGAGCGCGATTTTGCGCAGCGTGTCTGGCTTTGAGATTTACCGCAAGGTCTACCGCGACGTAATTCACCCTGAGCGCGTGGCCGAGCTGCTGATCTTGCGTGCCGACATGCCGCGCTCGTTGCACGCGTGCATGAAGGAAGTGGTGAGCAACATCGCGATGGTGACCGATGACCATTCGTTCGACAGCTACCGACGCGCAGGTAAGCTGTGCGCCGAGATGGAGTTTGGCCGCATTGAAGAAATTTTGGCCAACGGACTACACGCCTACCTCACGCAGTTTTTAGACCGCGTGAATGAAATAGGCGCTTGTATCAGCCGGGAGTTTTTGGTGCCGAATTGATGCGGTTAACCGCCGCGACGCATCATGTCGAAGAACTCGACGTTGGACTTGGTCGCCTTCATGCTCTTCAAGACCATTTCCATCGACTCGATTTCGTCCATGTTGTACATGAACTGACGCAGGATGCGGGTCTTTGACAAGATCTCGGGTGGCAGCAACAACTCTTCGCGGCGGGTGCCGCTGCGGTTGAGTTGAATGGCTGGGAACACGCGCTTTTCGTACAAGCGGCGGTCGAGGTGAATTTCGCAGTTGCCCGTGCCTTTGAATTCTTCAAAGATCACTTCGTCCATGCGGCTGCCGGTGTCAACCAACGCAGTGGCGATGATGGTGAGTGAGCCACCTTCTTCCACTTTGCGGGCCGCACCAAAGAAGCGCTTGGGGCGTTGCAAAGCGTTGGAGTCCACACCGCCTGACAACACTTTGCCCGATGAGGGCACCACGTTGTTGTAAGCGCGTGCGAGGCGGGTGATGGAGTCGAGCAAGATGACCACATCTTTTTTCAGTTCCACCAAACGCTTGGCGCGTTCGATCACCATTTCGGCCACGTGCACGTGGCGTGCGGCGGGTTCGTCAAAGGTAGATGCAATCACTTCGGCTTTGACCGAGCGCTGCATTTCAGTCACTTCTTCAGGGCGTTCGTCCACCAACAACACCATCATGTGGGCATCGGGGTAGTTGGCCGAGATGGCGTGGGCGATGTGCTGCATCATCACGGTCTTGCCGCTCTTGGGCGGGGCCACGACCAAGGCGCGTTGGCCTTTGCCGATGGGCGCAATGATGTCGATGATACGGCCAGTGATGTTTTCTTCGCCCTTGATTTCCCGCTCGAGTTTCATCTGCTCGCGAGGGAACAAGGGGGTCAAGTTCTCGAACATGACCTTGTGTTTGTTGTTCTCGGGCAGGTCGTTGTTGACCTTGTCGAGTTTGGTCAACGCAAAGTAGCGCTCGCCGTCTTTGGGGATGCGCACTTCGCCTTCAATCATGTCGCCTGTGTGCAGGTTGAAGCGGCGTACTTGGCTAGGGCTGATGTAGATGTCGTCGGTCGAGGCGGTGTAGCTGGTGTCGGGGCTGCGCAAGAAGCCAAAACCGTCGGGCAAAATTTCGAGCACGCCGTCGGCAAACACTTGTTCGCCCGCTTTGGCGCGCTTTTTGATGATGGCAAACATCAGCTCTTGCTTGCGCATACGGCCTGTGTTTTCGATTTCGAGTTCTTCGGCTTGTTTCAGCACTTCAGACACGTGCAGTGCCTTGAGTTCGTTCAGATGCATCTTGGGACTCCAGTACGGGAGTTCGTTAAACAAATAAGGTGGGGGGAGGTCGCTGCGAGGAGAGAAATACCTCTAGACCGGAATTCAAGCCCTGATGGGGAGCCGAGTAGCCTCATGGGCTGCAAGGTGAATTCGGTTCGAATTATGACAGGAAAAAAGCCCGCAGACGAACCATCTGCGGGCTTTTTGTTAGGGGCTTTTGGCGCTGAATCAGGCCAATTGCTGGTTGATGAAGTCGGTCAACTGGGCTTTGCTCATGGCGCCCACTTTGGTAGCTGCCAATTGGCCGCCTTTGAACACCATCAAGGTGGGGATGCCACGGATGCCCAATTTACCGGGGATGTCGCGGTTTTCGTCCACGTTCATCTTGGCAATTTGCAGCTTGCCTTCGTAGGCAGTAGCCACTTCGTCCAAGATGGGGGCAATCATTTTGCAAGGACCGCACCATTCGGCCCAGTAGTCCACCAACACGGGTTTGTCAGCTTGCAGAACGTCTGCTTCAAAGCTGGAGTCGGTGATGTGTTTGATCAAATCGCTGGCCATGGTTTTATTTCCTCTTTCAATTGGCGATAGAGCTACAGTTGGGGCATTGTGGCAGAAAGCAAGTACCCCCATGAAAACTCTCACCATTGATGTTGTGTCCGATGTGGTTTGCCCTTGGTGCTATGTCGGCAAACGCCGTTTAGAGCGCGCTTTGGCACTTTTAGCTGTTCAACACCCCGATGTAGACCCTGTGGTGCAGTGGCACACGTTCCAGCTTAACCCCGAGATGGCACCTGAGGGAATGGCTCGCGCCGACTATGTGAGCCGCAAGTTTGGCGACGAAGCCGGTGCAATTTACGACCGAGTGGCTGCCGTGGGCAAAGAGGTGGGCATTCCATTCGCCTTTGACAACATCAGCCGCCAACCCAACACCGTGGTGGCGCATAGCCTGATTGCCGTGTCTGAGCCGGGCTTGCAGCAAGACGCGATGGTGGAAGCTTTTTTCAAGGCCTATTTCATTGACGGCCTCGATTTGACTGAGGCTTCTGTGTTGATGGACATCGCCGAATCGGCGGGCATGGACCGCGCAGCGGCCGAGACGCATTTGCAAAACTCAGCCTTGCACAGCCAAACCATTGACAGCGACAAAGCAGCGCGTGAGATGGGCATCACGGGTGTGCCGTTTTTCATCTTCAACCGCCAAGTGGGTTTGTCGGGTGCGCACGAGGCCGAGACCTTGCTGCAAGGCATGGTGGAGGCGATGAACGCCACCACCGATGATTAATTTTTTTCGATGAGGGGCGTTGTCGTGGGCGCTGCTGCCGCGGCTACCCGGTAAATGAGGTGGTAGACCAAACCCACAAACACGCTACCGCCCACGAGGTTGCCCAAAATCACGGGGCCTAAGTTGCCCAGCATGCCGCTCACCGTGAGTGCGTTGCCTGCGGTGCCAAGCGCGTTGACTGCTGTGGCTGGCTCCGCGTATTGAATGATGAGCGCGAGCTGCATGAAATACATATTGGCAATGCTGTGCTCAAACCCCGCCGCCACAAACGCGGTGATGGGAAAGACGATGGCCAAGACTTTGTCCACCACGCTGCGCCCAGCCATGGCCATCCACACGGCCATGCACACCAACACATTGCACAGCACGCCTTTGAAAAAGGCTTCGTGCCAGACCAAGTTTTGTTTGGCGAAGGCGATCTTCAAAACGGTAGTGCCAATCGCGCCGCCATTGGCATGTGTGTGACCGCTTAAGTACACCAGCAAGGCCAAACCCGTGGTGCCGACCAAGTTGGCCGCACACACCAGCACCCAGTTGCGCAGCACTTCGCGGCTGGTGATTTGCCCATCGGCCCATGCCATGGCCAACAAGTTGTTGCCCGTGAACAGTTCAGCCCCTGCGATGACCACCAAGATCAGACCTAAGCAAAACACGAAGCCGCCGAGCAGTTGGCTGATGGCAAAGCTCAGACTCGTATCAGACTTCACGATGACAAAGAACAAACCACCCAAGCCAATGAAGGCCCCTGCCAACAAACCGAGCATGAGCAAGGGCAGGGTGGCCATGTGCGCTTTGGCCACGCCCACGGTTTCGACTTTGAGGGCAATTTCTTTGGGGGAGTAGGCATCAGAGCCAAAGAGTTCGGGCATGGTGGTGAGGTGTGAGTGTGTATTTGTCGAATTTACTACTTCAACTGGCAGAATTGGCGCACTCGTTTGTTTTTCGGAGTTGATTCATGTCTCAACCTACTTCCAATATGGTGCGCGCTTTGGTCTTGCGCGAGCTAGAGGCGGGTACGCGCGACGATGGGTTGTGGTTGCAGGCCATGTCTGAATCGAAGATGGACAAAACCAAAGCGCAGGTGCGCTACATCGAGCTGCGCTCGCAGGCTTTGCAAGGCGATGTGAAGGGCATGCTCATCAAGCAAATCCGAGGTGCGGTGGCGCAAGACAGTGGCGTACGTCTGAGTAACGCCAGTTTGGCCGATTACTTGGCCGCGAAAACTACTTCTTCAGGGAATAAGTAGGCCGCAGATTTGGCGGCAACAAAAGCACAGGCATGCACTTCTTGGGCTTGACTTGTGATTGCTTGATGGATTCAAACAACTTGGTTTGCGCGGAAGGCACTGGTAATTTGAATTCTTCGTAATTCATGATGCGCGTGTGGGCCGCTTTGCGCTGCAACAGCTGCGACGTCATCATGTGCATGTACGCGTCTTTGGCACTGTCAGGCCAAATGTCCCACTCTTCACGGAACGTCTTGACGTGGGCGCGCAAAAACGTGTCTAACTCGTTGTGCTCGACTTCGTGTTGGATGGTTTCAAACGCTTTGTCGACGAAGGGCTGAATCTCATCAGGCTCTTGTGGCGCATCGGGTTCGTTGTCGGCCGAGCCTGAGGCCTCGGGTATCGCTGCTGCTTCGATAGGGGCGACTGCATCCGCTTTAGCAGTGTCGTCTGCTGGCGTGTTTTCGCTCAAGGGCTCGGCACTGACCGCTTCCTCAGCGGTGTCTGTACCTTCTGCGGTGGTTTCGGACTCTGTGGCTGCTGCGACTTCGACAGGCGTGTCAGCGCCCTCAGACACCGCTGGGGTGTCCGCTGCGGTGTCTTCTTGTGCTACTTCAGTCGTTTCTTCGGCCATCACATGCGCATCGGCACGGGTTGAGAATTCTTGAGCACCTGTGTGCAAATATCTTCAATAACGCGCCGCACGGGCTCGATCAACCTGCATGGGGCTCACGGCAGGCGCTTGATTGCCCCACTGGCTACGGATGTGGTTGAGCACATCAGCGATTTGTTGGTTGTTGAGTGTGAACAAATACGGCGGCATGCCATAGGGGCGAGGTTGGCCTGCGGTGCTGGGGCCGTAGCCGCCGTAAAGCGCCATTTGAATCAGGTTGTCTGGTTGCGCCAGTACCACCGCAGGGTTACCGGCCAGCGCAGGATAGGTGCGGGCTTTGCCTTCGCCGTTGTCTCCGTGGCAGGTGGCGCAGTGTGTTTTGTAGAGCGTTTGTGCTGCGGAAGACGATGCAGCCAGCGGTGCATTAGGTTGCGTGTTTGCACGCGAGTTAGTTTTGATGTTTGACTTCAGATAAGTTGCAATCGCCAAAGCATCGGCTTGCGTCAAGTACTGGCTTGAGTACTGTACAAATTCAGCCATCGGGCCGCTGGCGTGGGCGTGTTGGGTTTGGCCGACGCGCAGCAACTGTCCGGTGTCGTTGAGTGAGCTGGTGCTCAGCGTGGTTTGTGCGGCGTCGGTCAAGCTGGGGGCGAGCCACAGTTGGGGTGACAAGAAACCACCGGATACGTCATCGACCGCAGGGAAACTACCCAAGGTATTGCGTTGCCCGTGGCAAGCTGCGCAGTGGCCGGCGCTTTGCACGAGATAGGCCCCACGGTTCCAATCGGCAGATTCGTTGGGGTTGGCTTTGAAAGGCGTTGGCCTGAAAAACAGCGAGCGCCACATGGCAATTACGGGCTGTGTGCCTAGGGGCCACGTGAGTTGGTGGGCCGGTTGTGCCTGCTCAACAGCAGGGACGGTTTGCAGCCACGAAAACAGAGCGTGCACATCGTCTGGGGTGAACACGCTGGTGTGGTTGTAGGGGAACACGGGCAACAGCAAGCGGCCATTGCGCGAACGCCCCCAACTGAGTGCAGAAGCAAAATCGGTTTCGCGCCAATCGCCGAGGCCTGTGGTTTTTGACGAGGTGAGGTTGCTGCTGAACACCGCACCGAATGGGGTGTCGATGCGCCGTCCGCCAGCCAATGTGTCGCCGCCCTTGGCCGTGTGGCAAGCCACGCAGCCGCCAATGTGGGCCAAGTATTTGCCGCGTGCGCGTGTGTCGGTTGTATCGGCTGTTGTTGAGGTGATGCCTGATTCAGCAGGATGAATGAAGCGTCCCCAGTTATCCCAAACTACCCAAGCGCTGAGTGTGAGCAGGGTCGCTGCGACGAGGCGGGTCAGCCATTTGCAGGTGAGCGAGCAGTGTTTCATTGGGCCGCTCCATGGAGTTCAGGCGCGCTGCCGCAACGCGTTTCGGTGGCGATGTGCTTGGCGTTGGGAGCGCTGTTTTTGCTAGGAACGTTTTGCGCAGCCAACCAGCCCGTGACGGCTGCGGCATCCGAGGCGGTGAGGCGTTTGGCGATGTCGCCCATGCAGTCGGGCGCAACGGTTGTGCGGTTGCCTAAAGACCAGGCTGAAAGCTGAGCGCCCAAGTAGGCCGATGGTAAGCCCAACAAGCTGGGTACATGGGCGGTGTTGCCCATGAGGCTCTCGCCGTGGCAACTGTTGCACGCCGGAATTTGCAAGGCGGCATCGCCTTGCAATGCCAGCTGTTTGCCGCGCGCCATTTGGGTGTTGTTGAGGCTGGTGCTGCGCGTGCTCGGTGGCAAATAGGGCACTTGCAGGTTGGCAAAGTAGTTGGCCATCTCGCGCTGGTACTCAGGTGAGAGCGGGTCCATCATGCGGCGCATCATGGTGTAGTGGCGGCGGCCTTGCGAGAAGTTTTGCATTTGGTTGAACAGGTAACCGGCGGGCTTGCCCGCCAAGCGCGGGTAGTACCCATCTGGGCCTGCGCGGCCTTGGTCGCCATGACACGCTTCACAGGGTTTGATGCGTTCGGCCATGTCTGTGGCGTGTGCGGGTGATTGCCCCAACCACATCAAGCAAGTCAACGAAAGGCTGATCAGATGTTTCATAGAAGGCTCAGCTTTTGGCGCGTTGCAATTGCACCGTGGTGTAGACCGTCACCGCCAACAAAATGGCGGCGCCTGTGTTGTGCAACACAGCTAGCCCTAAGGGCCATTGCAACCAAACGTTGCTGATGCCCAGCAGAACCTGCACCACCACAGCGGCTAACAGCAGGTGGCCAAAGTGGCGCGTGTCGTCTTGTCGTTGGAGGCGTATGGCAAATGCCACGCATGCGGCCAACACGACGAGGGCAAAGCTGCGGTGTGTCCAGTGAATGGCGGTCAGCGTTTGCAGGCTCAGCATTTGGCCGTCTCTGGTTTGGCCCAGCTCACGGTTGAACACAAATGCGTGCGACCAATCCATGTTCGCAGGCATGAGTTGGCCTTGGCAGAGCGGGTAGTCTGAGCAGGCCATGGCGGCGTAGTTGGCGCTGGTCCAGCCACCTAAGGCGATTTGCAACAGGATGATGGCGGTGATTACCCAGGCGGCCTTTTTCAACGCCGGTGTGGCGGTGTCGATGCAGGCCGTTGCGTTCTGGGCGCGGATGCCCACCAAGGTGGCGAGGATGAGCATGCCGCCCAGCAGGTGCAAGGTGACGATGACAGGTTTGAGCAACCACGTGACCGTGAGCATGCCTAGAGCGGCCTGAACCAAGACCAAGCCCACCAGGAAAAATTGAGGCGCGACCACAGCTTGGCGACGCGGCCAAATGGTTAAGACCGCCAGCGCGGCAATGACCAAGCCCAAAATGCCAGCGAGGTAGCGATGGATCATTTCCTTCCAAGCTTTGGCCGCCTCAACAGGGGCATGGGGGAAAGCCGCTTGGGCTGCGTTGACTTCATGGTGGTTGTCAGGCACCCCGAGCAACTTGCCATAGCATCCGGGCCAATCGGGACAGCCAAGACCGGCATCAGACAAGCGCACATACGCCCCTAAGCTGATGACACAAAATGCCAGCAAGATGCCAAAAATTAGTAGGTTTTTACGGCTTTCTAGCAAATTTTATTTCTCCCTGTCCTTTTTCTAGTGGTAACTACTGCCTATGGCGTTCATCCTAATTGCTAATAATACCTATTGATTTAGATCAAACCCTAAAGGCGAAATAGATGAAGAAGTTGATGGCGGGTCTCCTTGCAGCAGTGTGCTTTGGTCCACTTTATTCCGTTCATGCACAACAAGGTGATCCGCAAGCAGGTAGCCAGAAAAATGCATTATGTGTAGGTTGCCACGGCATCAAGGGCTATCACACAGGTTTTCCAGAGGTCTACCGCGTGCCGATGCTCTCTGGGCAAAGTGCAGGGTACATCGTCTCTGCGCTGAATGATTACAAAACAGGCGCTCGCAAGCATCCTTCCATGGGCACAACAGCGTTGTCGCTCTCAGCACAAGACATGGCTGATTTAGCCGCTTATTACGAGTCAACCGGCTTGGCAGTCGAGACGCCTGCCAAATCAACCGACGGCGCTGCTGGTGCGGCCTTGGTTGAAAAGGGCGGTTGTATCGGTTGTCATGGCGCTGGCTTGGCCAAGCCCATTGCGCCCAACTATCCCAAGGTGGCTGGGCAACATGCGGACTATGTCTACGCTGCCTTGCGCGCTTACAAAACAGAAAACAAGCCACAAATTGGTCGCAACAACCCGATCATGGGCGGCATCGTGAAGCAGTTCTCTGACAAAGAGTTGCAAGAAATTGCGCGCTATGTGGAGAGCTTGCCCACCACCATGCAAACCATCCAACCCAATCGTTTTCGTTAAAAGGTAACGACGATGATTGACATGCAATTCACCTTGGCGGCACGTGAGTGGTTGCTGGAGGCGTCTTTTGTGTTGTTTGCCGTGGTGTTTGCTGCCATCTTGGCGTCGCACTGGCATCACCACAAACATGCAGATGAGCATTTCCACGCGTCCACCTTGACCGAGATGGCTTGGTCAGTGGCGCCGATGGTGATGGTTTTCGTGACGGGGCTGGCAGGCGTTTCGTCTGTGTTCAGCTTTTGAGTCATTGACCAAATGAGCATTCCAAGAATTTATAAAAGGGTAGAAGTTATGCGGGGCTTGAACAAATGGATAGCAGGTGCGTTTGCGGCATTGATGGCGCAAAGCGTATTCGCAGGTTACACATGGAATTTCCCAGAGCCAGTCACGCCGATTGCGCGTGAAACGCTGCATGTGCACAACCTCTTCATGATCATTATCTTGATCATCTTCTGTGGCGTTTTGGCGCTGATGCTGTACTCGTTCTGGGCGCATCGCAAGTCACAAGGCCACAAGGCAGCGACTTTCACGGCGCCACGTTCCACCAAACAATGGTTGTTTGTGTTGGCACCTTTCGTGGTCTTGTTGGTCATCGACTACGGTGTGTTTGGCATTCCTGCTTACCACGCGGTCAAGATGTACGAAGACTCTAAGAGCGATGCTGAGTTGGTCGTGAAGGTCACAGGTAGCCAATGGATGTGGCAGTACGAATTCCCAGCGGAAGGTGTGAAGTTCACCAGCCGTTTGACCACGCCCCGCGACCAAATCGACAACAAGGAGGCCAAAGGCGAGCACTACTTGCTCGAAGTGGACAATCCCTTGGTCTTGCCCGTCGGTAAAAAGATTCGTTTCATCACCACATCCAACGACGTGATCCACAGCTGGTGGGTGCCTGCGTTTGGTGTGAAGCGTGATGCGGTGCCCGGTTTCTTGCGTGAGTTCTGGGCAACGGTTGAAAAAACCGGTACATACCGTGGTCAGTGTTCGGAGCTGTGCGGCAAAGAGCACGCCTACATGCCTGTGGTGGTGAATGTGGTGCCTGAAGAAGAGTTCAAGGCCTGGATCGCTAGTCGCCAAAAGTCTGGCACTTAAACCACTTAAAACAATAAATCAGTATCAAAGGAAAGTTCATGGCACACGATATGACGCACGATATGGCTCATGCAGGACATGATGCGCATCATCATCACGGTGGCATTCGCCATTGGTTGCAAACAACGAACCACAAAGACATTGGCATCATGTACCTGATTTTTGGTATCACGATGTTGCTGATGGGCGGCGCCATGATTTTGGGCGTGCGTGCGGAGTTGTTCATGCCCGGCTTGCAGCTCATGCAGCCCGAGTTCTTCAACCAGCTCATCACCTTGCACGGTTTGATCATGGTGTTCGGTTTCGCCATGCCTGTGGCAACGGGCTTGGCCAACTACATGTTGCCCATGGTGATTGGCGCGCCTGATATGGCCTTGCCTCGTTTGAACAACTGGGGCTTCTGGATCCTGCCACCTGCCGCCGTCATGCTGACTTTGCCTTTCTTCTTGGGTATTGCCAACATTGGCCCGGGTGCGGCTGACACAGGCTGGACCATGTATGCACCTTTGTCGTTGCAAAGCGGCTGGGGCATGGACTTCGCGATTTTTGCGATTCACATGCTCGGTGTGTCATCCATCTTGGGCTCGATCAACGTGATCGTGACCATCGTCAACATGCGCGCACCTGGCATGACCTTCATGAAGATGCCTTTGTTTGCACATGGCTTCTTGGTGACTGCCATCTTGTTGATTTCCATCATGCCCGTGTTCGCCGGTGGCGTCACGATGGTGTTGATGGACCGTCACTTCGGTACGCACTTCTTCAACGCCGCCGGTGGTGGTGACCCCGTGCTGTGGCAACACATTTTCTGGTTCATGGGCCACCCTGAGGTGTATGTGTTGCTCTTGCCCATCACAGGTGCGATTCCTCATGTGTTGAGCGCGTTCACACGCAAAGAAACCTACGGCTACAAAGCTCAGGTGTACAGCATGTGGACGATTGGTGCCTTGGCTTTTGTCGTGTGGGCACACCACATGTTCACCAGCGGCATGTCTGTGAATGCACAGATGTACTTCATGTACAGCACGATGCTGATTTCATTGCCTTTGGCGGTGCTGTTCTTCTGCTGGATTGCCACGGTGTGGCGCGGTTCGCTGACCTTTGAAACCCCCATGCTGTTTGCATTGGGCTTCATCATCCTCTTCGGTTGGGGTGGTTTGACTGGTTTGGTGTTGGCCGATGCCGCTGCTGATCCTCAGTACCACAACGCTTATTTCATGGTGGCTCACTTCCACTACGCCTTGTATCCCACCACCGTGATGGGCTCCATGGCTGCGATCTACTACTGGTTGCCCAAGTGGACTGGCCACATGTTGGATGAAAAACTGGGTCGCTTGCATTTCTGGATCGTGATGCTCGGCGTGAACTTGACGTTCATTCCTCAGTTCTTGGTCGGCCTCTCAGGCATGCCACGTCGCATCCCTGACTATCCTTTGATGTTTGCCGAGTGGAACAAGCTCTCTACCGTGGGCGCGTTCATCTTGGGTCTGTCTCATTTGCTCTTCATCTACATCGTGCTCAAGTGCATCCGTGAAGGCAAAAAGTCAGAAGCTCGCAGCTGGGAAGGTGCTACAGGTTTGGAGTGGACCGTGCCATCTCCTGCGCCGTATCACACCTTTGAAGTGCAGCCCAAGATTGATTGAGGCGTTTGAGCGATGAGCACAGAAACTAAAAATACACAAAACCAAAACGCACGTCTGGCTGTGAAGCTGGTCGTGTTGGTGGTCGGTATTTTCTTGGTCACGCTCTGGAAATTCCGTCCCGTCTAACGATGTCCACCACACCGCGCCTTGATCAGAAGAATCTGCGTCTTGCCTATCGATTGGCAGGCGTGGCGCTGATGTTCTCGGCGTTAGGTTTTGCCATGGTCCCGTTGTATGACGTGATTTGCAAATGGACCGGCATCAACGGCAAAACCAATGCACAAGCGGTGGCGGCCATTGGCAATACGCAAGTCGATACCTCTCGGTGGGTGACGGTTCAGTTTTTGAGCCATGCCATGCCAGGTGCCGGTTTGGCGTTCAAGCCAGAGCATTTTTCGATGAAAGTGCATCCCGGTGAGATGGTCTACACCCACTACGTGGTGGAGAACGTGACGCGTGAGCCTTTTGTCGGTCAAGCCATTCCCAGTGTGACACCTGCCAACGGCGCGTCTTACCTTCAAAAAGTGGAGTGCTTTTGCTTCAACCAGCAAACCTTTGCTGCCAAAGAAGTCAGAACACTCCCGATTGTTTTTTACATCAGCAACGACATTGATCCCGGTCTGAATACGTTGACGCTTTCATACACCTTCTTTGAAGCGATCAAGCCGCAGGCCGATGCATCTACCTATAACAGCCCATTGAAATTGTGAGGAACCCATGAGCCATACCACTGGAGCCAATGCCAAAGGTCACTACTTCGTGCCTGCGGCTAGCCATTACTCAACGACGTTGTCGATTGGTATTTTCTTGATGGCCTTGGGCCTGATTCTGAAAGTCAATGCCATGCCCGAAGGCGCATGGGCCATGCCTGTGGGTGCGGCCATGATTGTCTATGTGCTATTTGGTTGGTTTGGTGAAATCATTCATGAAAACCTCAATGGCAGCTACACCCAATGGGAAGACCGCTCGTACCGCACCGGCATGGTGTGGTTCATCTTCTCTGAAGTGATGTTCTTTGCTTGCTTCTTCGGCGTCTTGTACTACGCACGTCGCATTGCATTGCCTGAGTTGGCGAGCTACGAAGAAGCGCTGAACCCCTACATGGGATTTACCGCTGCATGGCCATCAAGCGGCCCGATGGGTGACCCGTTCACCCCCATGGGCCCATGGGGCATCCCTGCGCTGAACACGGCTTTGCTGTTGACATCCGGTGCAACGTTGACTTGGGCGCATTGGGGTTTGATCAAAAACAACCGTTCACATTTGATCTGGGGCTTGATTCTGACGGTGCTGCTGGGCGCAATCTTCTTGGGCTTTCAAGCCTATGAATATGCACACGCCTACAGCGAACTCGGCTTGACCTTGGGCGCTGGTATTTACGGTGCCACGTTCTTCATCTTGACGGGCTTTCACGGCATGCACGTGACATTGGGCACGATCATGTTGGCCGTCATCTTGGTCCGCTGCATGAAGGGCCACTTCTCAGAACACAACCACTTCGCTTTTGAAGCCGTCGCTTGGTACTGGCACTTTGTGGACGTGGTTTGGTTGATTTTGTTCGTCTTCGTTTACTGGCTGTAAACAGCGCAAGTGACGGGCTTCATCCTCGCAAGGGGATGAAGCCAAAATAGTAGTTCGCAAATAGCGCGATAAATAAGCCGACTGACAACCCGACGCGCAAGGTCAAGGCTTTGACCACGGTGGCGCTGTCTTCTTTCTTCTGGGTCAGGCGGTACAGGGCAGTGAAGAGGCTTCCCAAAATAATCAGCAGCAACAGTACTGCGAGCAATTTGCCAATCATGACCTATCTCCGTGACATGTGATGCTTGGAATTATCCGCACATTTTCCTAAGCCATGCGTCAATTTCAATTTCGTTGGATTCCCTTCATTGCCACGGTGTTGTTGATGGCTGTCTTTCTGCGTTTGGGGTGGTGGCAGTGGACGAAGGGGCTGGATGTTGAGCACCAAGTGGCATTGCGTGACGAACGCTCTGCTGTGAATCCTTTGTTGCTCGGCTCGCAGTTGGTGGATGCCAAAGAAGTCGACGGCACATCCGTGGTGGTGCGTGGGCATTACGATGCGCAGCAACAATTCTTTCTCGACAATCAGCAGCACCAAGGTCGCCCAGGTGTGCATGTCATCACCCCTTTGCAAATTGACGGCACACATGTGCGTGTGTTGGTCAATCGTGGCTGGGTGGGGTGGGGCGCATCGCGCAGCGTATTGCCTCAAGCGCCTGTTCCTACAGGCTTGGTCGAGGTTCATGGACGGGCGGTTGTGCCACTCCAAAAAGCACCTGCATTTGTGACGGAGTCTGTGGGCGATACAGGTGCGTTGCACACACGTATCCGTTTGGATGAAATCCAAGCCGCTCAAAACTACCCGCTTCAACCCATTGTGATTTGGCAGGCCTTGACCGATGCGACAGATGGGCTGGTTCGAGAATGGCCTGAGTTGACCGACAAAGCACCGATGCACAAAGGCTATGCGGCACAATGGTTCTTGATGGCAGCCTTGTTGCTGGCTTTTTTTGTGCGCAGCAGCTACCGCAAAGTAAACGTGTAATTTTTATGACTGACTCTAAATCCACAACGGCCGACGAGCCTTTGAGCTTGTCTGTGCATTCAATGCCCGATCCGCATTTGGCGGCTTTACCTCCGTCGGGGCACGGCAAGTTGTTGGCCATGTTGTTGGCGTGTTCGTTGCCAGTGCTGTTGGCGATGGTTGTGTTTTTCGTCATCAAACCCACAGGGCAGGCCAGTTTTGGTGCGCTGATTCACCCCGCGCGCCCGATGCCTGCGGCGTCGTTGCTCAATGCGCAAGAGCAATCGGTGGCCTTGTCTGAGCTCAAAGGCCAGTGGCTTTTAGTCAGCGTGGGGGCGGCTTCGTGCGATGCCGATTGCGCGCAACATTTGTTCATTCAGCGTCAGTTGCGCGAAATGCTCAACAAAGACAAAGACCGTGTGGACCGTGTGTGGTTGGTCACAGACGATGCCCCCATCAATCCAGACGTGCAGCCTTTGTTAGCCGACACAACGGTTTTGCGTGCTTCCGCCTCTGTGCTTCAGGCATGGCTAGGCGAAGCCTCCAGCGCCGATGCCACGCAGCAGTTGGTGGTGGTGGACCCACAAGGGCACGCCATGCTGCGCATGCCTGCCGATATGAATGGCAAACAAGCGAGTGCCGCCAAAAACATGTTGCAAAAGTTGCTCATGTCCAGCGCGGTCTGGGACAAGCCCGGACGTTGATGGCGAGGACCTGTAGATGATGACCGCCAACGTTTTTCGCCAATACAACGCGCTGACCAAGCCGCGTGTGATTCAACTCATTGTGTTTTGCGCCCTCATCGGCATGGTGTTAGCCATTCCAGGATGGCCCTCGGTCGATGCGTGGATGCGCATCGTGTGGGCCTGCTTGGGTATTTGGCTGGTGGCCGGTGCAGCCGCAGCCTTTAACTGTTTGGTCGAGAAAACCTTGGACGCCAAAATGCGCCGCACTGCATGGCGGCCTACGGCGCGAGGTGAGTTGTCGGATGCACAAGCGTTGGGCTTTTCAGTGGCTTTGTGCTCGCTGGGTTCGTTCATCTTGTATGTCTGTGTGAACCCTTTGACCATGTGGCTGACCTTCGCCACCTTCATTGGCTATGCCGTGATTTACACCTTGGTCTTGAAACCCATGACGCCGCAAAATATTGTGATCGGTGGTGCCTCGGGGGCCATGCCGCCACTCTTGGGATGGGCCGCCATCACGGGTGAGGTGGGGCCGCAAGCCTTGCTGTTGTTCTTGATTATTTTCCTGTGGACGCCGCCCCATTTTTGGTCGTTGGCTCTGTACCGCGTCGAAGACTATCGCAAGTCGGGTTTGCCGATGCTGCCTGTGACGCATGGCAACCGCTTCACGCGTTTGCAAATTTTGCTCTACACCGTGTTGTTGATGGCCGCTTGCGTGATGCCATTTGCGATTGGTATGAGCTCGTGGCTTTACCTCATCGTGGCTTTGCTGCTGAGTGTGGGTTTTATCGCCTATGCCGTGGCGTTGATGCGCGAATACTCGGATGAGTTGGCGCGAAAAACCTTTCGTTTTTCGCTCATCCATTTGTCTGCGCTGTTTGCAGCGTTGCTGATCGACCACTACATCAAGGGGTGACGGGCCTGACCCTCAGCACTGGCTCCACAGTTAGGGCTGCTCGGTTCCCCGCCTGACCCAGTTGGCCGCTTCACCATGTGAGGAGGCCCGTCGGGGTCTATTGTAGGTCACATAGAATGCTTGGCTTATGTCGTACCTCGTGCTCGCCCGTAAATATCGTCCTAAAACCTTCACAGAGATGGTGGGGCAAGAGCACGTCGTTCAGGCGTTGACCAATGCGCTGACCACCCAGCGTTTACACCATGCGTATTTGTTCACCGGCACACGCGGCGTGGGCAAAACCACGGTGTCGCGCGTGTTGGCCAAGTCGCTCAATTGCCAAGGCTTAGACGGCACGGGCGGCATCACTGCCGAACCCTGTGGCGTGTGCCAAGCCTGCACCGACATTGATGCAGGTCGCTTTGTTGATTACACCGAACTCGATGCCGCCTCAAACCGCGGCGTGGACGAAGTTCAGAGCTTGTTGGAGCAAGCCGTTTACAAGCCTGTGCAAGGCCGCTTCAAAGTCTTCATGATTGACGAGGTGCACATGCTCACCAACACCGCGTTCAACGCGATGTTGAAGACGCTCGAAGAGCCGCCTGAGTATTTGAAATTTGTGCTCGCCACCACCGACCCGCAAAAAGTGCCGGTCACCGTGCTGTCGCGTTGCTTGCAGTTCAACCTGCGCCCCATGGCCCCTGAAACCGTGCTAGAGCACTTGGACCATGTGCTGGGCCAAGAAAACATTGCCTCTGAGCCACAAGCCTTGCGCCTGTTGGCCCGCGCCGCCCGTGGCTCCATGCGCGATGCGCTGAGCCTGACCGACCAAGCCATTGCCTACGGCGGTGGCCAGTTGCAAGAAGCTGCGGTGCGCCAAATGTTAGGCAGTGCCGACCGTTCGCATGTGTTCCGCTTGATTGAAGCTTTGGCGCATGGCGATGGCAAATCGGTGGTTGAAACCTCTGAAGCGCTGCGCCTCAATGGCCTGAGTGCAGCGGCCACGCTCGAAGACATGTCGATGGTCTTACAGCGCATGGCTGTGTTGCAAGCGGTGCCCGATATGGCGGATACCGACGTATCAGACCCAGAAGCGGCCGAGATGGCGCGCTTGGCGGGCGTCATGCCCCCCGACGAAACGCAGCTGCTCTACAGCTTGAGTCTGCATGGCCGTCAAGAGTTGGGCTTGGCGCCTGACGAATACGCAGCGCTGACGATGGTGCTGCTGCGTTTGCTCGCGTTCAAACCGCAAGCTGCACACGCTGCTTCGGCCTCGGCTGAAAAAAAAACTCTAATTAATCCGACACTCGCGGCTTCGACGCCTGCCTCAACGGCTTCTGCGCCAGCTGCGAATGCGGTTAAGACTGCACCAGTTCCCCAAGTAGTTGCCCAAGTTGTTGTCCAGGCTGAGGCTCAGCCGGTAGCTCAAGTGCTGCCACCGCCACCCGTTTCTGTTGCCGCGCCGCGCCAACCCGAGCCACAGCCTGCGGCCCCCGTGCACGCCTTGCCTGTGCGCGACATGCAGCCGCGGGAAGTCGCCCCTTGGGAGGATGACCCCAGCTACGACCCCGAAGGTGCTGACAGCCCGCATTACGACCACGACTCGGACGCCGCCGTGGTGGCCATGCCTGTGCGTCAACAAGCCGAGCCCAGTGCTGTGTTTGAGCCTCAGGTTCCCACCACCGAAGTGCCGCAGATTGAGGCCACGCCTGAAGGTGAGTTTTGGCACAAGTTGGTCATGGAAATGTCTGCGGCTGAAACCATCAACGCTTTGGTGCGTGAATTGGGTTTGCAGTCACAACTCGTCGCCCGCGACACCGACACGTGGATGCTGCGCGTCGAGCGTGAGTCGCTCAACAGCAGCACCAGCCGCGAACGCTTGCAAAAAGCCCTCGAAACCGCAGGCCACCCTGTGCGTTTGACGGTGGAGGTGGGCCGGGTGCAAGACAGCCCAGCCAAGCGCAATGCCGCCGCTGCCGCGCAGCGCCAAGCGGGGGCCGAGGCCATCATCCTCAACGACCCGTATGTACAAAGTTTGATGCGTGACTACGGCGCCAAGATCGTGCCGGGCAGCATCAAGCCGCTGTAAATCAAACAGTTTTATTTTTTAGTTTTGTAAAAGGGAAGACACCATGTTCAACAAAGGACAACTCTCGGGCCTGATGAAGCAAGCCCAAGCCATGCAAGAAAACCTCAAGAAGGCACAAGACGAGCTCGCGTTCATCGAGGTGACGGGCGAATCAGGTTCAGGCTTGGTCAAGGTGTTGATGACTTGCAAACACGAGGTCAAACGCATCACCATCGATCCCAGCCTGTTGGCCGATGACAAAGACATGCTCGAAGACTTGGTGGCTGCCGCCTTCAACGATGCCGTGCGCAAAGCTGCTGAAACCAGCGAAGCCAAGATGAGCAAGCTCACGGCTGGGTTGCCACCTGGCCTGAAGTTGCCTTTCTAATAGCTGGCTGAGATGAGCGACATCTCCGTGCTCGAAGGCCTGATTCAGGCCCTGCGCCGTTTGCCCGGCGTGGGCGTGAAATCGGCTTCGCGCATGGCGTACCACTTGCTGCAACACGACCGCGAAGGGGCGGAGGTGATTTCGCAAGCGCTGCACCAAGCGGCGAGCCTTGTGCAGCATTGCGAGCGTTGCCACACCTTCACCACTCAGCCCGTGTGCGATACCTGTTTGGACGAAGGGCGCGACACCACGCGTTTGTGTGTGGTGGAAACTCCGGCCGATCAATCGGCGGTGGAGCGCACCTCGGCGTACAAAGGCCTGTACTTTGTGTTGATGGGGCGCATCAGCCCCTTGGATGGGTTTGGCCCGAAAGACATTGGGCTGCAAAAGCTCATGGAACGCGCCAGCGACGGCGTGGTGAAAGAGGTCATTTTGGCCACCAACTTCACCGCCGAAGGCGAGGCCACAGCCCATGTGTTGGGCGAGGCTTTGAAGAAGCGCGGCGTGCAAGTGACGCGCTTAGCCCGTGGTGTGCCTGTGGGCAGTGAGCTGGAGTATGTGGACTTGGGCACCATTGCCCACGCGTTGGTGGATAGGCGCGACGCTTAAAAAGGAAGGCGCAAGGCCTTCACTTATTTTCTGGCGATCTTGGTGTCGCCTTTTGCTTTTTTATAGTTCTTGGCAACGGCTTGCTTTTTGCCAGAGCCTTTGCCGTCCTTGGCTGACGCTGTTTTTGTACCCTTGCTGTGCTTGCCGCCTTTGGCTGATGCTTTGCGTTTGGCCACCGCTTCAGGGGAGAGGTCGAGCGTCCCGTTGTCGGCTACTTGTGCAGCGACATCGCCCAGCATATTGGCGCTGCGCGGAACGAGCAAGGCAGAGCCTGCTTTGATGAGCATGCGTGGCGGAATGTTGTTGATGACGCGGAAATCGGCCTCGCTCATGTTGACGCGTTTGGCCGCATCTGCCACTTTCATGGTGCTGGGGGCAACCCACGCTGTCCAAGTGGCCATGCGTGCGATGGTGGAAGCCTCGTAGTTGCGTTGAAACACTTCAGCGTTGTCCCAAGGCAAAAGGATGTTGGACGAGCCCGCAGCCAAAAGCACAGGGCGATGCGCAGAGGGGTTGAGTGCTTTGAAATCTTGTTCAGAAATTTCTGCCAATTTCGCAGCCACGCTCACGTCCATGTCGCGAGGCAAGGGCACGCTTTGAAAGTAGGGGTGGTTGGGAATGCTGGGTAGGACCACACCGTATTGAGGTGGGTTGCTCACAATGTTTTTCATGGCTTGCAACTTGGGGACGTACATGCGTGTTTCCATGGGCATGTTCAAGTCGGTGTAGCCAGTTGGCAAACCGGCGCGTTTGTTGCGTGCAATGGCTTTGCCTACATTGCCTTCGCCCCAGTTGTAGGCGGCCAAGGCCAAGTGCCAATCGCCAAACATTTTGTGCAGACGCTCTAGGTAGTCAAGCGCAGCACGGGTGGAGGCTTGTACATCGCGACGGTCATCGCGGAACGCGTTTTGTTTGAGGTCAAAGCTCTTGCCTGTTTTAGGCATGAACTGCCACATGCCACTGGCGCGCGCGCTAGACACCGCTTGTGGATTGAAGGCGCTTTCAATGAAGGGCAGCAAAGCCAGCTCGGTCGGCATTTTGCGGGCTTCGAGTTCATCCACGATGTGGTACAGGTACTTGTTTGAGCGCTCTGTCATGCGCTGCAAATAGTCGGGCTTGGCGGCGTACCACTGTGTGCGGTCATTGGCCAAGTCGTTTTCCAGGTCGGGCATTTGGTAGCCCTTGCGGATGCGTTCCCACAAGTCGTTGGGCAAATCCAGCTTGGCCACGCCATCGCGTTTGACCGTGCCTTTGGCAATCGGGCTCAAGCCACCGCTGCCTTCGGGGGTTGCTAAGTTGGCACAGCCCGTGAGCAGAGCAAGGCTAAGGCTACATACAGCGAATAGAAATCTCATTTGAAATCGTTCTTCCATTCACGAAGGGCTGCAAACACAGCCACATCGTCAGTTTGTTCGGTTGCTGAGAGTCCAGCGTGTTGTGCAACGGCGTGTCGCACATGGGGGTGTCGAGCCCGTAAAAACGGGTTGATTTGCAATTCGGTGCCCAGCCGTGCGGGGAGGGTGGGAACACCTTCTGCACGTCGCTGCTGGCATTGCGCGGTGTAGGTTTGCAAGTCGGTGTTGCTGGGTTCTACGGCAAGCGCAAATCGCAAGTTGGACAGAGTGTACTCGTGGGCGCAGCACACCTGTGTGTTGGCGGGGAGTGAGGCCAAAAGGTCTAATGACGCCAGCATTTGTGCGGGCGTGCCTTCAAAGATTCGGCCACAGCCGCCTGAGAACAAGGTGTCGCCGCAAAAGAGGACTGGTGCTTGCGGTGCATGGGGTAAAAAGTACGCCACATGTCCTGCGGTGTGGCCGGGCACATCCAGCACTTGCACGGTTTGGCCGAGCAGTTTCAGCGCATCGCCTTGCATGACGGGCGTGAAAGGCGCGGGCACTTCTTCTCGGGCGGGGCCATACACCTGGGCACCTGTCGCGAGGTGCAACTCGCGGACGCCGCCTGTGTGGTCGGCGTGGTGGTGGGTGACTAAAATCGCGGCAAGTTGCAACCCCTCTTTGGCGAGCGCTTGCAACACAGGTGCAGCATCTCCGGGGTCGACCACCACGGCTTGTTGGTCTTGTTGCCATAACCACAGGTAGTTGTCAGAGAACGCGGGCAATGCAATCAGCTTCATGTCATCCACACCTTTAAAACACGATAGTTTGCCTGACTGGCTGGCCTCACCCGCAGGCCAGTATTTGTGCGCGTGGGAGCAAACGTATTTGGACCGTGCGGTGGTTGATGTGTTTGGGTTTCATGCCTTGCAGCTGGGATTTCCAGCTTTGAATGCGCTGCAAGCCAACCGCATGCCGCACCGTTGGTTGGCCTGCGACACGCATCCACAGCCGTGGCCGTTGGGTCGCGAGGTGGTGCAGACCAATTACGAGGCCTTGCCTTTTTCGGATGCGAGCCTCGATTTGTTGGTGCTGCCACACACCTTAGAGCTGAGCTATGACCCACATGCCACGTTGCGTGAGGTGGAGCGCGTGCTGGTGCCCGAGGGGCGGGTGGTGATTTGTGGCTTCAACCCCAATAGCCTCTGGGGGTTGAGTAAAAGTTGCAGACACGGTTTTGCAGATGTGGGGGATTTCATTGGGCAACGCCGCCTGCGCGATTGGCTTCGGCTGCTGAGCTTCGAGGTGGAATCCACCAGCTTCGGTTGCTATCGCCCTGCGGTGAAGACCGAACCGTGGTTACAGCGTTGGGCGTGGATGGACGAAGCCGGCGTGCGCTGGTGGCCCATCTTGGGCGCGGTGTATGGCATGGTGGCGGTCAAGCGCGTGCACGGCATGCGCATGATGACGCCTTCTTGGAAAAAGGCCACGCCACGTCCGGCGGCCGTGGTGACCACGGCCTCCCACACGGCACTCAAAGGAAAAGAATGAACACGGTAGAGATCTACACAGATGGTGCTTGCAAAGGCAACCCAGGTCCAGGCGGTTGGGGCGTTTTGTTGCGCTCGTCTTCGGGCCAAGAAAAAGAACTCTTCGGTGGTGAACTTGAAACCACCAACAATCGCATGGAGTTGTTGGCTGTGATTGAGGCGCTGCGGGCCCTGAAACGTCCCTGCTCAGTGGCCCTGTATTTGGACAGCGAATACGTGCGCAAAGGCATCACGGAGTGGATACATGGCTGGAAAGCCCGTGGTTGGCGCACGGCGGCCAAGCAGCCGGTGAAGAACGCAGACCTCTGGCAGCAGCTTGATGAGCTCACCCACCAAGGTGACCACGACATTGCATGGCATTGGGTCAAAGGCCACGCTGGCCATGTCGATAACGAGCGTGCGGATGGCTTGGCTAACAGAGGTGTGGAGCAAGCCCTGTCGGGTCGGTGACAGCTTGTGTGAAGCTGTTGTAAAGGTTCATCTGCCAAGTGCGCGCGAGTGGCTTGAGAGGGCCTTCATGCGGCTGCAGCTGGTACATTGTGCGTTGTTCAAATACGCAAAGAATTTTTTGCTCGCTATGAAATACAAGTCTAAGAAATTCACAAAAAAAAGTTGGGTTTTGACACTGGTCGCCTTGGCTGTAGTGGGGGGTGCCGCCAAGTATTTTTGGCCGGCGGCAAATGGCGAGGTGAAAACGCCCATCCAAACTGTGACCACTTTTGTGGTCGAGCAACGCGACTTCCCCGTGGTGCTGGATGCGACAGGTAGCACCGTGGCCGCCAATATCGTGGACATTCGTCCTCAAGTGACCAATGTGGTTTCTAAGGTGCACATCAAAGAAGGTCAAAAGGTCAAAGCGGGAGATTTGTTGATCAGTTTGGACGATCGTGCAGATCGTGCCAATTACGAAAAAGCCCAAGCCACAGCAGACGATGCCCAACGTCAGTTGAGCCGTGCCGAAGAGTTGCTGCGGCAGCAATTTGTGGCGCAAGGGGCGGTGGATACGGCAAGGGCCAATGCACAAGCCGCGCAAGCTGCTGCGCGTGCAGCACAAGCGCAATTGAGTTACGACAACATTCGTTCACCCATCACGGGGCGCGCTGGCATCATCAATGTGTTTCCGGGGGCATTGGTCCAACCTGGCAACACGGTGTCTACCAGCACCACGGCGACGACCACAACTACCCAGGGGGCGATGGTGACCATCACCCAACTCGACCCCATGAATGTGCAATTCACGGTGCCAGAAAGTGCATTGCCTGCATTGTTTGCGGCACAACAAGCGGGGCAAACGCCCACCATCACCTTTCAAATGGGCGATGGCAAAAAGCGTGAAGGTAAGGTGTACGTGATTGATAACCAAGTGGACCAAGCGATTGGCGCGGTCAAGGTCAAAGCTGTGGTGGATAACGCCGATCACACCTTGATTCCCGGTCAGTTTGTGCGCTTGCAAGTGCAAGCGGGCAGCTTCAAGGATGTGTTGGTTGTGCCTTCGCAGGCAGTTGTGACCAATGCCCGTGGTGATCAAGTGTTTGTGGTGGACGCTGAAAACACGGTCAGCATGAAGCCCATCAAAGTGCGCACGCAAAGCCAAGGCTTTGCGGTTATTTCGGGTATCAATGCGGGTGACAAAGTGGTGGTGGAAGGCAAGCAAAACCTGCGACCCAACGGCAAGGTGAAAGAGCATGCAAAGCCAGAAGCAAAGCCTGAAGGCAAGTCTGAAACCAAAGCCGAAGCACAGAAATGACGATTTCAGAACTCTGCATTCGTCGTCCGGTGATGACGATTCTGCTGTCGATGGCGACCGTGGTGGCGGGTGTCATTGCGTACACCAAAATTCCAGTGGCGGCTTTGCCCAGCTTCAACAGCCCCGTCATTCAAGTCTCGGCAACTTTGTCAGGTGCTAGCCCTGAAAACATGGCCGCTTCAGTGGCCTTGCCGTTAGAGAAGGAGTTCTCCACGATTGACGGCATTTCTGTGATCAGCTCAACCAACTTCTTGAGCACCACCAGCATCACGCTTGAATTCAACAATGACCGCGACATCGACAAAGCCGCGGTGGACGTGCAAGCGGCTTTGTTGCGCGCCCAGCGTCGTTTGCCCATTGAAATGACCACGCCTCCGTCATACCGTAAGGTCAATCCAGCGGATGCGCCGGTGTTGTTGATGGCGTTGAGCTCGCCCTCGATGGATTTGTTTGAGGTCAGCGATTACGCCGAGAACCTGATCTCTCCCAACTTGTCCACCATTGATGGTGTGGCGCAAGTGCTGGTCTATGGCCAAAAACGTTATGCCGTGCGCGTGCGCGCCAATCCTGCCAAGTTGGCTTTGAATAACTTGACCATGGACGATGTGGCGCAGGCTGTGAACAAGGCCAATTCCAATGCGCCTGTGGGTGTTTTGGATGGCCCTCGCCAAGCGCTGACCATTTACGCGAATCCGCAGTTGGTTCGAGCCAGAGAGTTTGCCGACTTGCTGATTGCTCAGCGCAACGGTTTGCCGATTCGTTTGTCGGATGTGGCCGTGGTGAGCGAGAGCTACGAGCAAGTTAAAACCAGCGGTTCGTTCATGGGCGAGCGTGCGGTCATCATTGCGGTGCTGCGCCAACCCAGTGCCAACACGATCAAGGTGGTCGATGGCATCAAGCGCATGATTCCGCAATTCGAAAAGCAAATGCCTGCATCCATGCAGATCAATTTGTTGAACGACCGTTCGTCTTCGATTCGTGAGTCTATTCACGACGTGAACTACACCTTGGCGTTGACCATTGCGTTGGTGGTCTTGGTCATCTTCTTGTTCTTGAAGCACGCTGCCGCCACCATCATTCCCGCACTGAGCTTGCCCGTCTCTTTGATCGGTGCGTTTTTCTTGATGTACTGGTTGGGCTACAGCTTAGATAACGTGTCGTTGCTAGGTATTACCTTGGCGGTGGGCTTGGTGGTGGATGACTCGATCGTGGTGTTAGAGAACATCGTTCGCTATGTCGAAGAGGGCATGCATCCGCTCAAAGCTGCTTTGAAAGGTAGCAAAGAGGTGGGCTTCACCATCATCTCCATCTCGATTTCCTTGGTGGCCGTGTTCATTCCCATCTTCTTCATGCCGGGGCCGATTGGCTTGTTGTTCCGTGAGTTTGCGGTGGTGGTGTCGTTGTCCATTTTGGTGTCGGCCATTGTGTCGCTCACCTTGGTGCCGATGTTGTGCAGCCGCTTCTTGCCCAAGCATGGCGAAGAGCCCAAGGACTACTGGATCACTGTCAAGTTCGATGAGGTTTTCCATGCTGTGTTGACCAAATACGAATCCACGTTGGATTGGTGTTTGCGTCATCAACGCCACGTGTTGGCTGTGGCGATTGGTACCTTTGTGGTGACCATTGCCATGTACATCTGGGTGCCCAAGGGTTTCTTTCCTGAAGAGGATTTGAGTCAAATCTTGCTGACCACGGAGGCTTCTGAAGATATTTCTTTCGGCGCGATGCTCAAGTTGCAAGACCAAGCAGCAGAAATGGTCAAGAACGATCCCAATGTGCTGAGCATGGTGTCGTTTGTGGGCGGCGGTGGTGCCAATGGCAACTTGCCCAACAACGGGCGCATGTTCTTGAACCTCAAGCCAAAAAGCCAACGTGCACCGATGCAAAAGGTGCTGGAAGGCTTGCGCGCTAAGTTCCGTACGTTGCCTGGCTTGAACGTGTACATGCGACCCATTCAAAACTTGCAGCTCGGGGGCAAGGTCAGTAAGAGCCGCTACCAGTTCATCTTGCAAAGCGTGGGCTTTGACGGTGTGAACGAGTGGTCGGAAAAAATGGTGCGCCAGATGCGTGCCGATCCAATCTTCCGTGATGTCACCACCGATTCGCAGCTCAAAGGCTTGAACGTGTTGGTGGACATTGACCGCGAAAAAGCGGCCAGTGCAGGCGTGTCTATGTCTGACATTCGCACAGCGTTGTATTCGTCGTATGGTGAGAAACAAATTTCCACCATTTACACACCGGTCAACACTTACCAAGTGATCTTGGAATCCTTGGAAGAAAGCCGCCAATTCGAGGCGGGTTTGAATGACATTTATGTGCGTGGTCGTGCAACGGACCGCTTGGTCCCGCTCTCGAGTGTGGCGAACTTCAAACGCTTCATTGGCCCGACCGCGGTGAACCACCAAGGGCAAATTCCAGCCGTCACCATTTCGTTCAACTTGGCGCCTGATGTGCCGCTGGGGGACGCCACGGCCAAGATTGACCAGTTCACCAAAGACATTGAGTTGCCGGCCACCATCATCACCAGTTATGGTGGTGATGCCGCGGTGTTTCAAAGTGGACAGTCGGGGCAAATCATTTTGTTGATCAGCGCCATCTTTGTGATTTATGTGTTGCTGGGGGTTCTGTACGAAAGCTACATTCACCCGCTCACCATTCTTGCGGGCTTGCCTTCGGCAGCGATTGGTGCGCTCTTGTTCTTGCGCCTGTTTGGCATGGAGCTGACCATCATTGCCACCATCGGCATCTTGCTGCTGATTGGTATCGTGAAGAAGAACGCGATTTTGATGATTGACTTCGCGCTAGAAGCCCAACGTCAACACAACATGACGCCGCGTGATGCCATTCGCACAGCGTGCTTGACGCGATTCCGTCCCATTTTGATGACCACGCTCGCCGCCATGATGGGCGCTTTGCCGATTGCTTTGGGCTTGGGTGCGGGCGCTGAGTTGCGCATGCCTTTGGGCATTGTGGTGGTGGGTGGTTTGGCGTTTTCGCAGGTGATCACCCTCTACATCACGCCCGTGATTTACATCTACCTCGAAAAGTACAGCGGCACCGGCCCGATGGAAATTCCCGCCGAGATGATGCCTTGATGGATGGGGCTTAGATCGCCCCGTCAAACATCATCACATCCACCTCGTCGCCCACCGCGACGTTGCCTTGGGCGTGATGCAACACGATGAGCCCATTGCCTTGCACCATCGAGCTCAGCACGCCTGAGCCTTGGTTGCCGGTGGTGCGCACGTGCAGCGTGCCGTCAGGCGCACGACTGACAAAGCCACGTTGATACTCTGTTCGGCCTGCTTTTTTGCGCAGCGGCTCTAGGCTTTTGGCTTTAAGTAGCGGCGCAGGCTGCGCGGTGCTGCCCATCATGCGCAAGAGCGCAGGGCGCACAAAGGCGAGGAAGGTGACCATCACGGCTACGGGGTTGCCGGGCAAGCCAAACAACACCGACTTGCCAATGCGGCCGACCGCCATGGGTCGACCGGGGCGCATGGCGATTTTCCAAAATGCCACATCGCCAAGCTTCTTCATCATGGCTTTGGTGAAGTCGGCTTCACCCACACTCACGCCGCCGCTGGTGATGATGGCGTCTGCCTCTTGTGCGGCTTTGGCAAAAGCAGCTTCCAAAAGGGCAGGGTCATCGCGCACCACGCCCATGTCAATCACCTCGCAGCCTAGGCGCGTGAGCAGGCCAAACACGGTGTAACGGTTGCTGTCGTACACCGCGCCTTCGCGTGGGGCTTCGCCCAAGCTCAACACTTCGTCACCCGTGGAGAAATACGCCACACGCAAGCGACGGTGCACGCGCACATCGGGCAAACCAAGGCTGGCCACCAAGCCCAACGCTGCGGGCGTGAGGTGTTGGCCTGCTTGCAGTGCAGGTTGACCTTGCATCAGGTCTTCACCCATCAAGCGGCGGTTGTCACCGGCTTTCAAGATGTTGGGCGGGATGGTGACGGTGGTCACATCGTGTGCGTTGACGATTTGGCAAAACTCTTGCGGCACAACGGTGTCTAGCCCGTCGGGCAGGATGGCGCCCGTCATGATCTTCAAGCACTCACCCGCGTTGACTTTGCCTTGCCACGCTTTGCCAGCGAGGGCAGTGCCCACCACGCGCAGGGTGAGTGGTTGGTCGACCTGCAGCTGTGCGGCATCCAATGCAAAGCCGTCCATGGCCGAGTTGTTGTGGGCGGGCACGCTGATGGGCGAGATCACGTCTTGCGCCAACACGCGGCCCAGTGCGTCAAACAAATACACGTCTTGCGAGTCGTCGGCCGACACGGGCTGCACCAGTTCGTGCAAAAACGCGTTGACTTGGCTCACGCTCAAGGCTTGCGGGTCGTAGCCTTGCAGGGCGGCGGCGATGTCGTCGATGCTTTTCATGGCGCGGCGTTTTCCAGAGCTTGCAGATCGGTCAAGGTGTTGACGTTGGCAAAGGCCAGTGGGTCGTCCCCCTTGGCGTCAAAGGGCACCACCACCGTCTTGTGTTGTGCCGTCCACGCATCAATCTTGCGGCCACCGCCGTGGGTGAATTTGACCAAGCTCTCAGACAACTCAATCTTCATCAAGCAAAACACGGGCTGTGTGCGGATGTGGGTTTGGCCTTCTTCATCGGTTTCGGGCGCAGCGGCCATGGCGATGTCGGCGTTGTCGCGCACCAAGGCTGCGGCCAAGCGTTCGGCCAAGTCCAGCGGTAGGCGTGGGGTGTCGCAGGGCACGGTCAACACATAGGGGGTTTCGGCGCGTTCGAGGCCGACTAAAAAGCCCGACAACGGACCAGCAAAGTCAGCCGACGCATCGGGCCACACGGCTGCGCCAAATGATTCGTAGGCCGAGAGGTTGCGGTTGGCGTTGACCATCACGCTTTCAACTTGAGGGCCTAAACGCATGAGGGTGTGCAGCGCCAGCGGGATGCCGTTGAAGTTTTGCAAGCCTTTGTCCACGCCGCCCATGCGGCTGCCGCGGCCACCGGCCAAGATGAGACCGGTGATGTCTTGAGGGGGAATGGTGTGTGTCATGTGCGTTGCAGGGGTTAGCCGCCGATGTAGCTCATTTCCACGCGGCGTGTGGAGGCCGCTTGCTCAGCGGGCAGGGAGGCCCGCAGTTCAGAGTAACGGTCGGTGCGGCCTTGCCAAATGTGGCCGATGGCGGAGGCAATGTCCGCATCGCTGGCTTGGCCCCCGTGGGTCTGGGTGTTGCGCATGAGGCTGCGCAAGTCGTAGCCCTGCGTGGCAAACAAACAGAGGTAGAGCTTGCCTTCGGTAGAGAGGCGGGCGCGGTTGCAGTCGCGGCAAAACGCTTGGGTGACGCTGCTGATCACGCCGACTTCGCCCAAGGCAGGGTCGAACACGCCGGCTGCATTGGCGTAGCCCCAGCGTTGCGCGGTTTCGCCAGGGGCGCTGGCTTCCAGCGCGACCAGCGGGAATTCTTGTTGGAGGCGTTGAATGACATCTGCTGAAGGCAGTACATCGTCCATGCACCAGCCGTTGGTCGCGCCCACATCCATGTATTCAATGAAGCGCAGGGTGATGCCACTGCCGCGAAAGTGGCGTGCCATCGGCAAAATTTGATCGACGTTGGTGCGGCGCTTGACCACCATGTTGACCTTGAGGCCAGTCAAGCGGCCCTGTGCATCTAACCCCAGGCCCACGTCTTTGGCGGCGGCAATGCCGTCGAGCACATCGGCCACAGGAAAGTCCACATCGTTCATGGCGCGGAACACGGCGTCGTCCAAACCATCCAAACTGACGGTGACGCGGTTCAAGCCCGCATCTTTGAGCGACTTGGCTTTGCGCGCCAAGAGCGAGCCGTTGGTGGTGAGGGTGAGGTCGAGCGGCGTGCCGTCGGGCGTTTGGATGTTAGCGAGTTGCTCGACCAAGATTTCAAGGTTCTTGCGCAGCAGCGGCTCGCCACCGGTGAGGCGAATTTTGCGCACGCCGTGGGTGACAAAGATTTTGGCGAGGCGGGTGATTTCTTCAAAGTTCAGCAAGTCGCCGTGGGGCAAGTAGGCGTAGTTTTTGTTGAACACCTCTTTGGGCATGCAGTAGTTGCAGCGAAAGTTGCAGCGGTCGGTCACGCTGATGCGCAAATCGTGCAAGGGGCGGCCTAGGCCGTCGCTGATCATCCCTGTTGCCGCGATGGGGCGCTCGGGGACGGTTGCCGTGAGGGCGAGCAGCCGTTGGTCAACAAGGGGAATCACGCGTTCAGACATGGCTTGGATTGTGCCCGAGCCACGATTCCCCTAAGCCTTGATGTAGATCAGTGCGACAAAGCTTCAAAGCGTGCAAAGTAAGGGCATTGCAATTGATAGGAGTAAAACCATGAAAGCCTTGATCGACCTTTTTTCCACCGACTACGGCCTGATGAGCGTGGCCGTGATTGCCTTCGTGCTGGTGATGGCGGTCTACTTTTTGCGCGTTTTCATGGGCCTGATGGACGAAACGGGCAAAAGCACCCACGAATAAAGGCTTCAAAGACAGCACAGAGACGCAAGCCCCGTGAAAGTAAAATCGGGGCTAATCCTCTGTGTTTCTTTTTTAACTTTTATAACAAGACACCATGTCCCTGAATCAAGTCACCCCCGGTAGCAAAATTCCTGAAGCCTTCAACGTGATCATCGAAATCCCGATGAACTCGGACCCTGTGAAGTACGAAGTCGACAAAGAGTCTGGTGCTCTGTTTGTGGACCGTTTCATGGGTACGGCCATGCATTACCCCACCAACTACGGCTATGTGCCACAAACCATCGCGGGCGATGGCGACCCTGTGGACGTGTTGGTGATGACACCATTCCCATTGCCTCCAGGCGTGGTGGTGCCTTGCCGTGCGTTGGGCATCTTGTTGATGGAAGACGAAGGCGGCGTGGACGGCAAAGTGTTGGCTGTGCCGACCGAGAAGATCTTGGCGCGTTACAGCAACATCAAGTCTTTGGCTGATATCCATGAGTTGCAATTGCAACAAATCGCCCACTTCTTTGAACACTACAAAGACCTCGAAAAAGGCAAGTGGGTCAAGGTCAAGGGCTGGGAAGGCATTGAGTCTGCCCACAAAGAAATCTTGGATGGCATTGCCAACTACAAGAAGTAATTCTTGGTTGAGGCCATCAAAAGCCCGCTGCCTAGCGGGCTTTTTTACGTCTGCGCTTTATTGAGGTTCTTGGCGTTTGAAGGGGCTGCGCTCGGCCAAGTGGTCGAGGTAGTTCTCGACGCCGGCTGATTCCCGCTCTAAAAATCGCTCGACGGCGTCGGCAAACGCAGGGTGAGCCAGCCAGTGTGCGCTGTAGGTGGCCACGGGCATGAGGGCGCGGGCCATTTTGTGTTCGCCTTGCGCGCCGCCTTCAAAGCGCTGCACGCCGTGGGCGATGCACCAACTCAGCGGCTGGTAATAGCAAGCCTCGAAGTGCAGGCAGTCTACACGTTCGAGTGCGCCCCAGTAGCGGCCATAGGCCACCGCCTGCGGCGTGCCTAAGCCTTGCACGGCGACCAAGCTACTGGCGATGGCACGACCTTCGCGCTCGGCCACAAACAGCACCCAGTTGTTGGGCATGTGGTGTTGCATCTGTTCAAAGAAAGCGAGGCTCAGGTAGGGCGCATTGCCGTGTTCAAGGTAGGTGCGCTCGTAGCATTTGTAGAAAAAGTCCCAGTCCTCAAGGCTGATGTTGGTACCCATCGATGTGCGAAACGTCACGCCTGCATCGCCGACACGGCGGCGTTCTTGTTTGATCTTTTTGCGTTTCTCTTGGGACAGGCTCGCTAAGAAGGCGTCGAAGCTTTCAAAGCGTTGGCCTAGCAGATCGACGTTATGCCAATGGAATTGCACGGTCTGGCGCTGCATCAGACCCAGGGCGTCACAAGCAGCGCGGTCTTCGGGGCTGGTGAAGAGCAAATGCAATGACGAGAGTTTGTGCTGTTGGGCCACCTCCAGCATGGTTTTGAGCAAGGCTTGACGGGCGTTTCCATTCATTGCCAGTAAGCGTGAGCCGGGTACAGGCGTGAATGGCACGGCGCAAGTGGCTTTGGGGAAGTAGTTCAGACCATGGTCGGCATAGGCGTTGGCCCATGCCCAGTCAAACACGTATTCGCCGTAGGAGTGGTCTTTGAGGTAGAGCGCGCTGGCGGCGGCCAAGGCGTCGCCTTGCCATAGCGTCACAAATTGCGGCGTCCAGCCCGTCTCGGGCGTGGCACTGCCGCTGGTGTGTAAGGCCGCAAGGTAGGCATGCTGCATGAAGGGCGAGGGCGCGTCTTGCTGGGCGAGCAAAGCATCCCATGCGGCAGCAGGGACATCGAGCGGGTTCGCGTGGACGCGGATGACATAATCCATTTGCTTTTTTAGACCTGTTTTACTTTGGACACGTGCCTGCTGCCATGACTCTCAAAATTTGTGTTGCTCAATTGAATTTCGTGGTGGGCGACATGGCGGGTAACGCCCAAAAAATCATCGATTGCGCCTCGGCGGCCTATCAAGACGGCGTACGTTTGGTGCTCACGCCCGAGCTGTCGCTGTGCGGCTATGCCGCTGAAGATTTATTTCTGCGCCCCTCATTCATTCAAGCCTGTGATGATGCCTTGAAAACGGTGTCCGCTGCCTTGAGCGGGTTAAAGGGCTTGCATGTGGTGGTGGGCCATCCGTCAGGTGGTGATGAACGCACGCGCTCGGTGTCGGTGCAGCGCCGTTTCAACATGGCGAGCGTGGTGTGTGAGGGCCAAGTGGTGGCGTCCTACGCCAAGCGTGAGCTGCCCAACTACCAAGTGTTTGATGAGCGACGTTACTTCGTGGCGGGCCACAAGCCTTGCGTGTTTGATGTGGCGGGCACCCAAGTGGGCTTGCTCATTTGTGAAGACGCTTGGTTTGATGCGCCTGCGGAGGATGCCAAAGCGGCAGGGGCTGAGTTGTTGGCGGTGATCAATGCCTCGCCCTTCCATGTGGGCAAGGGCGACGAGCGCGAGCAGGCCATGCGCTTGCGTGTGCAAGCCACGGGCTTGCCTTTGATTTATGCGCATTTAGTGGGTGGTCAAGACGAGGTGGTGTTTGAAGGCCGCTCGTTTGCGCTCAACGCCGATGGCGCTTTGGCTGCGCGTGCGCCGAGTTTTGAAACGGCTGCGTTCACTGTGAATGTGGCGCGTGGTGACGATGTGCCGCAGGGGCAGGGTGTTGCGCATGCACAGCTTCAAGTGTCAGGCCAAGTGGCCGAAGACGGTTCGCTAGAAGCCGACTTGTGGCACGCCCTCGTGCTGGGCGTGCGTGACTACATCGGCAAAAACGGTTTTCCTGGCGCGTTGCTGGGTTTGTCTGGTGGCATTGATTCAGCCTTGGTGTTGGCCATCGCCGTCGATGCCTTGGGCGCTGACAAAGTACGCACGGTGATGATGCCGTCTCCCTACACCGCCGAGATCAGCTGGGTGGATGCACGCGACATGGCCAAACGCTTAGGCGTGCGCTACGACGAGGTGTCGATCGTGCCGGAGTTCGAGGCGTTTTTGGGTTCGCTCAAAGCCGACTTTGAGGGAACGCAGCTCGACATCACCGAAGAGAACATCCAAGCCCGCATTCGCGGCACATTGCTCATGGCTTTGTCCAACAAGTTTGGTTCCATCGTGCTGACCACAGGTAACAAGAGCGAAATGGCCACGGGCTATTGCACGCTGTACGGCGACATGGCGGGTGGTTTTGCTGTGATCAAAGACGTGGCCAAGACGCTGGTGTTCAAGCTGGCGCGTTGGCGTAACGCCAACGATCCGTATGGCACAGGCGCTGAGCCCATTCCTGAGCGCATCATCACGCGCCCACCCAGCGCTGAGTTGCGCCCCGATCAAACCGACCAGGACAGCTTGCCCGCGTATGAGGTGCTTGATGAGATCGTGTCTCGATTCATGGAGAACGATCAGAGCTCAGACGAGATCATTGCCGCCGGTTTTGCGCGTGCCGATGTGGAGAAGGTGACCCGCCTGATTCGCATCAACGAATACAAACGCCGTCAATCTCCGGTGGGAATTCGCGTGACTCACCGCAGTTTTGGCAAGGATTGGCGTTATCCTATAACCAATAAATTTCGAGCCTGAAGCAGGCTTTTCCATCGATTCCAAGGACTCTGAACATGAAGCAAATCACCGCCATCATCAAACCATTCAAACTCGAAGAAGTGCGTGAAGCTTTGGCCGAGTGTGGCGTGACGGGTTTGACCGTGACAGAGGTGAAGGGCTTTGGTCGCCAGAAAGGCCACACCGAGTTGTACCGTGGTGCAGAGTATGTGGTGGACTTCTTGCCCAAAGTGAAGATTGAAGTGACGGTGAAAGCCGCTGACGTGGACAACTGCGTCGACGCCATCGTGCGCGCGGCCCGTACCGGCAAGATTGGCGATGGCAAAATTTTCATCACACCCGTAGAGCGCGTGGTACGCATTCGCACCGGTGAGTTGGACGAAACAGCGATCTGACCGTTCGCGTTTAGCTCAAACGCAAAAGCCGCAACCTTTAAAAGGGTTGCGGCTTTTTTATGGCGTGATGTTTGGGTGACGCAGCGCGTCAGACCTGGCTCAACTTGGATTCCGGTGAGAAGCCCGCTGCTTGCACCAGCTCTTTAAGCAGTGCGGTGGGCTCTGAACCGCTGCGGATCAAGTCCATTTGCCAATCGTTCAAGAAACCTTGGCTCACGCTGTTTTGCGCAAAGGCAAGTAAGCCATCGTAATAGCCGTGGGTGTTGAGCAGGCCAATGGGCTTGTCGTGATAGCCCAGCTGGCGCCAAGTCCACACCTCGAAAAATTCTTCAAACGTGCCAATCCCGCCGGGCAGGGCCAAAAACACATCGGCCCGTTCAGCCATCATGTGTTTGCGCTCGTGCATGGTGTCCACCACATGCAGCTCTGTGCAGGCGGTGCGCGTGTTTTCTTTGGTTTGCAAGGCTTTTGGGATGATGCCGACCACGCGGCCACCCGCATCGGCGGTGGCTTGGGCGACGAGGCCCATCAAGCCGTTGTTACCGCCGCCGTAGACCAATTGACCGTTGTGTTGACCAATCCATGCGCCGACCTGACGCGCGACTTCTGCGTATTCAGGCTGAACACCGTGGCGAGAGCCGCAGTAGACGCAAACTGAGAAAGCGGGTGTGTTCATGGCTGCTTTCAAGCAAAGAACTTGGCATAAACGGCTGCTGCCCAAATGCCAAGGCAAAGCAGCAAGCTCAAGAGCACCGCCGCGCTGCCCATGTCTTTGGCGCGTTTGGCCAGTTCGTGCCATTCAGGGCCAATGCGGTCGATGGCCGACTCGATGCCTGTGTTGAGCAGCTCAACCACCATGACCAAGATCACAGTGCCGGCTAACAAAGCCGTTTCAAGCCAAGTTTGGCCGATGTAAAAAGACAGCGGAACGAACACGAAGGCACCAATGGCTTCTTGTCGAAATGCCTTTTCATACCAAGCGGCCTTGAGGCCACTGAGTGAGTAGCCCAAGGCGTGCCAAACGCGGTTCAGGCCTGTTCTGTCTTTTTGTGGATTTGCGCTCATGCGTTGAACTGTAACGCCTAGTCGTTGGCTTTTGGGGGCTCGGTCGGTTGCGCATTCACCAAGCGTGTGCCAGCCAAGGCATCGTGCCAAAACTGACGTTGCGGGTGAAAGCGGCTGAGCAAGGCCCACACCGAAACCCACCCCATGAAGAGCACCGCAGTTTCGCCACCCGTCAGTGCGTAGGGGGCAAGTAGGGCGAGGGGCGGGATGAACCAAATCCAGCTGAAAAGGTAGCGCACGAAGGCTTGTTTTTGACTGAGCGCTTGGCCTTGGGCGTTGACCAAACGGATGTGCCACGTTTTCATGGCCAAGGTTTGACCCTTGTGACCAAACCATGTGAAGTAAATGCCGACCACCAAAAACAAAAAGGCTTGCAAGCCATGCCGGTTGTCTAGCGCGTGGCGCGATTGGCTGAGTGTGCTGAACAAGTAACCTGCGATGAACAACACCCCAAACAAAAGCAAGCCCTCATAGAGCCAGCAAGCCATGCGCCTAGGCAGGCTAGGGGCTGTCAACTCTGGTGTCATTGGGGTGTTGTGACCGTCTCGCTGGCAGTGCTCGCGGGCGCGGCACTGGTCACAGGTGTGGGCAACAAGGTGGCAGGTGCCGCTTGGTCTGTGGCAATGCGTGGCAAGGCCTTGTTGGGGCTTGCTGTCGGTGGTGTGGCGAGCTTGGTGGCTGGCACAGGCTTGACTGCCGGGGCTGCACCCAGCACCGGCTGGACACCTTGTTGTGCCGCAAGCTTTTGCTTTGCTTCAGGGGAGAGCGCTTGATAAGCCTCCCATTTGGCTTTTTTGTCGTCTTGCAACAGTTGCTTGGCATCGGCATAGTTGAGACGAGCCACGGAACGTTGTTGCGGGCTCAAGGCTGCCCACTCACGCATACGCCCTTGGACAGTGGCTTGCTCCTCGCCGGAGAGTTGTCCAAAGTTCTGAGAAACGGCCAACCACTTGCGTTTGTGTGGCTCATTCATCGTGGGCCAAAGTTGGGCCAACGGTGCCAGCGCTTGTTGTTGTGCTTCTGTCAAATCCATCCACAGCGGGCGACCCGGTAGGTTCGGCAAGGCCTTGCTCGTGGCTGGCGTGGTTTGTGCGCAGATCAGCTCGCTGGTGAGCGACACAACGCCGCACAGCAAAAGCTGAGCGGCGAATGTGGCCGTGATCGAGCGTTTGAAAACCATGGTGTGATTATTCTTTGGCGTCGCCAGCAGCGATGGGGTTCTTCAAAAACTGAAGGAAGCCGGGGTCTGCGTAGGCGGCTGGCGGCAAGTCATCCACCAAGAGGGCTGAGTCAATTTCGGCCAATTCATTGGCGCGGTCATCGTCCATGATGTTTTGAATCAGGGCCAAGCCCGCAACCAAAGCAATAAGCGGCAAGAAAGAAGCCAGGCGGCTCCAAATGTTCAGGCCTTCGTCGCCACCAAAGTTCAACAAGGCCGCACCGTTTTGGTGAATGACAGCAGGGCTGGTTTGCAAACGCGTTTGAGGCTTCAGGCGTGCCGCGACAGCGCGTGTGCGTGCTGCACGCAGGCGCTCGGAAATGTCGTGGGGGAGGTCAAGGCTGGCTGAATTCAAGCGAGCAGCCACGCGCAAGCCAAAGTCGTCTTGGGGGTTTGCGGTATGTGTCATGGTTGAATTCCTTTGTTTTTGAGCGCTTTGCTCAGAGCCAGAACTGCCCGAGAGCAGTGTGTTTTGACGCTTCCTTCTGAGCAGCCCATAGCGGCAGCTGTCTCGGAAACGTCAAGATCCTCCCAGTAACGCAGCAAGAAGGCTTCTCGTTGACGTGCTGGCAAATTTTGTATTTCTTCTTCGATTTCGTGGACATTCGCGACGCTGGCGAAGTTGTCTTCGGCGCTTTGCGTGGTTTGGCTGTCGTTGTCGACGGTCAAGGCCTCTAGCAGGTCGAATTCGCGATCGTCTTTGTCTGACTCGAAGTCACTGAAGTTGCTGAACAGGGCTTTCCGGGTTTTGTTGCGGCGAAACCAGTCCAGCGTGGTGTTCGACAGAATCCGATGGAACAGCATGGGCAGCTCTTCAGCGGGCTTATCGCCGTAGTGCTCGGCGAGCTTCATCATGCTGTCTTGCACGATGTCCAGAGCCGCTTCATCGTCGCGAACATGGTAGACCGAGCGTTTGAAGGCTCGCTTCTCTACGCTTTTTAAAAAGTCTGACAGTTCTTGTTCTGTGGCCACTGGCTCAGGGGTGAAGTTTCAATCGGGCGCGATTATGGCACTTGCCAAGTGATTTGCGTGCTAAAGACTGAATTCGGCGCAGGAAGGTGCCATAATCGCGGGCTGCAATTCGACAAAAAAGGCAAACGGGTCTGGGTCTGACGCGAACCATGCGTCTATGGCTGAAGGTCCAAAGTTTCGATGCTGCCCCACAAGGGTTCGCAAAGAAGCACCCAAGGTTTTTCGTTGACGAAATTCACTCAGGTTAAAAGGTACAAAAATGGATCACACAAAGTCGGAATCGCATTCCGCATCCGCAACAGGCGGACAAGCACAAGAATTGATGGGCGCTGAAATCCTCGTGAAGGCGCTCCAAGCTGAAAACGTCAAGCACATTTGGGGCTATCCAGGCGGTTCAGTTCTCTACATTTACGACGCGCTGTACAACCAAAACACGATTCAACACGTGTTGGTTCGCCATGAACAAGCCGCTGTTCATGCGGCCGATGGCTATGCCCGTGCCACAGGTGATGTGGGCGTGGCGTTGGTGACATCAGGCCCTGGCGCGACCAACGCGGTGACGGGTATTGCCACCGCATACATGGACAGCATCCCGATGGTGATCATCACCGGTCAAGTGCCCACGCACGCGATTGGTTTGGATGCATTCCAGGAGTGCGACACCATTGGCATCACGCGTCCCGTGGTGAAACACAATTTCTTGGTCAAAGACGTTCGCGACTTGGCCTTGACGCTGAAAAAGGCGTTCCACATTGCACGCAGTGGCCGTCCTGGCCCAGTGGTGGTGGATATTCCAAAGGACGTGTCGTTCAAGAAGACCACGTACGAAGGCTATCCCGCTGAAGTGCAAATGCGCTCGTACAACCCCGTGCGCAAAGGCCATGGCGGTCAAATTCGCAAAGCCTTGCAACTGTTGATGTCGGCCAAGCGTCCCTACATCTACACCGGTGGCGGCGTGTTGCTGGGCAATGCCTCGCAAGAGTTGCGCACGCTGGTGGACATGTTGGGCTACCCCGTGACGAATACCTTGATGGGATTGGGTGCCTATCCAGCCAGCGCGCCTAAGTTCTTGGGCATGTTGGGCATGCACGGCACGATGGAAGCCAATAACGCCATGCAAAACTGCGACGTGTTGCTGGCCGTTGGTGCGCGTTTTGACGACCGCGTGATTGGTAATCCCAAGCACTTCGCACAAAACGAACGCAAGATCATTCACATCGACATCGACCCTTCCAGCATCTCCAAGCGCGTGAAGGTCGATATCCCAATCGTGGGCGACGTGAAAGACGTGTTGGTCGAGATGATCGACATGATCAAAGAATCTGGCTTGAAGCCCGACGCCGGTGCGTTGAGCAGCTGGTGGGAAACCATCGAGGCTTGGCGCAAGCGCGATTGTTTGAAGTACGACCGTGGCAACACCGAAGTCATCAAGCCGCAGTACGTCATTGAGACCTTGCACAACATGACCAAGGGCACGGACACGTACATCACCTCCGATGTGGGCCAGCACCAAATGTGGGCTGCGCAGTACTACGGTTTTGATGAGCCACGTCGTTGGATTAACTCCGGCGGCTTGGGCACCATGGGCGTGGGTATTCCTTACGCCATGGGTATCAAGCTCGCCAAGCCTGACAGCGAAGTGTTCTGCGTGACAGGCGAGGGTTCGGTGCAAATGTGTATCCAAGAACTCTCGACGTGTTTCCAGTACAACACGCCCATCAAAGTGTTGGCCTTGAACAATCGATTCCTCGGCATGGTTCGCCAATGGCAAGAAATCGAATACGAAGGCCGCTACAGCAGCAGCTACATGGATGCGATTCCTGACTTCGTGAAGTTGGCAGAAGCCTACGGTCACGTGGGCATGCTGATTGAGCGCCCTGAAGACGTGGAGCCCGCGCTGCGCGAAGCACGTCGACTCAAAGACCGCACGGTGTTCATCGACTTCCGTACCGACCCCACCGAGAACGTGTTCCCGATGGTCAAGGCCGGCAAGGGCATCACCGAAATGCTGCTTGGCAGCGAAGATTTGTGATCAGGGAGAAACAGACATGAAACACATCATTTCCCTGATGCTCGAAAACGAACCCGGCGCTTTGTCGCGCGTGGTGGGTTTGTTCTCTGCCCGTGGCTACAACATTGAATCTCTGACGGTGGCGCCTACCGAAGACGCCAGCCTGTCCCGCATGACCATTCAAACGCATGGTTCAGACGAGGTGATTGAGCAAATCACCAAGCACTTGAACCGTTTGATTGAAGTGGTCAAGGTGGTCGATTTGACCGAAGGCGCTTATACCGAACGCGAGCTGATGCTTGTTAAAGTACGTGCCGTTGGCAAAGAGCGTGAAGAGATGAAACGCATGGCCGACATCTTCCGTGGTCGCATCATTGATGTGACAGAGAAGAGCTACACCATTGAGTTGACGGGTGACCTGTCTAAGAACGATGCGTTCTTAGAGGCGATTGACCGCAGCGCAATTCTCGAAACCGTTCGCACGGGCGCATGTGGCATTGGCCGCGGCGAACGTATCTTGCGCGTTTAAATTCAAACCCTGTTCAAAGTATTTTTTAGGAGAACCCCGTGAAAGTTTTTTACGACAAAGATTGTGATCTGTCCCTGATCAAAGGCAAAACAGTGGCCATCATCGGCTACGGCTCACAAGGCCACGCACACGCCCAAAACTTGAACGAAAGCGGCGTCAAAGTCGTGGTCGGTCTGCGTAAAGGTGGCGCATCATGGGACAAAGTGGCCAAGGCCGGTTTGACTGTGATGGAAGTCAACGATGCTGTGAAAGCCGCTGACGTGGTCATGATTTTGTTGCCCGACGAAAACATCCCTGAGGTGTACAACAACAACGTTGCGCCCAACATGAAGCAAGGTGCCACTTTGGCGTTTGCGCACGGCTTCAACGTGCATTACAACCAAGTGATCCCACGTGCTGATTTGGACGTGATCATGGTTGCGCCTAAAGGCCCAGGCCACACTGTGCGCTCTGAGTACCTCAAAGGCGGCGGCGTGCCTTCTTTGATCGCGGTGTACCAAGATAAATCAGGCAAGGCCCGCGATGTGGCGTTGTCTTACGCCATGGCCAACGGCGGTGGCAAAGGCGGCATCATCGAAACCAACTTCAAAGAAGAAACAGAAACCGACTTGTTCGGCGAGCAAGCTGTGTTGTGCGGCGGTGCTGTTGAATTGGTGAAGATGGGCTTCGAGACTTTGACCGAAGCTGGCTACGCCCCTGAAATGGCGTACTTCGAGTGCTTGCACGAGTTGAAGTTGATCGTCGACTTGATGTACGAAGGCGGTATCGCCAATATGAACTACTCCATCTCTAACAATGCTGAGTATGGCGAGTACGTGACTGGCACCGAGGTGATCAACGAGAAATCTCGCGAAGCCATGCGCAACGCATTGAAGCGCATCCAAACCGGTGAATACGCCAAGATGTTCATCTTGGAAGGCAAGACCAACTACCCAAGCATGACCGCTCGTCGTCGCTTGAATGCTGAGCACGCCATTGAAACCGTGGGCGAGAAATTGCGCGCCATGATGCCTTGGATTGCCAAGAACAAGCTGGTTGACCAAACCCGCAACTAAGCATCTGCTTGGTGTATGCGCAAAGGCCACTTCGGTGGCCTTTGTCGTTTTTGTGTGCGGTTGACGCAGCGCTTACACTGTGGGTCTATTTTTCGGAGCGATACGCATGTCAGAACCACAAGATCAAACAGAAGAATTTGTGCCACGCAAGCCCAGCAAGGGCGTGTATGTGTTGCCCAATCTGTTTACCTTGGCAGCTTTGTTTGGTGGTTTTTATGCCATCGTGATGGCGATGAACGGCCACTATGAGTTGGCGGCGATTGGCGTGTTCTGTGCCATGGTGCTCGACAGCTTGGATGGCCGTGTGGCACGCATGACCAACACGCAAAGTGCCTTTGGCGAGCAAATGGACTCTCTGGCAGATATGGTCTCATTCGGCGCGGCTCCTGCTTTGATTTCTTACGAGTGGGCCTTGAAAGGCTTGGGGCGTTGGGGGTGGGTGGCTGCCTTTGTGTACATCTCTTGCGCTGCTTTGCGTTTGGCTCGTTTTAACGTCAACACAGCGGTGGTCGACAAACGCTTCTTCCAAGGCCTGCCTTCACCTGCTGCTGCTGCGTTGGTGATGGGCTTCATGTGGCTGATGACCGAGATGGGTATTTCTGGTCCAGAGGTGGCATGGCCTATGTTTGCTTGGTGTTTGTACTCGGGCTTGACGATGGTGACCAATGTGCCGTTTTACAGTTTCAAAGACGTGCAAATGAAGCAAAGCGTGCCGTTTGTGGTGATTGTGTTGTTGGCGTTGACGATCGCCGTGATCACCATTCATCCGCCCATTGTGTTGTTTGCTTTGTTCATGTTTTACGGCTTGAGCGGTTACGGTTTGTATGCATGGCGTCGTGCCAAAGGAATGCAAACAAGCCTCATCAGCACCTCCACCGATGAGCCGGATGAAGCCGGTTTGCACAAATAAGACACCTCAGGGCGCAAAGTGTTTTTCTTTGTGCTAAATTCGACGTATGACAAATTTTTCGCTGGCTCTACTGCTTCTATCCCCCAACGGGCGGAGTTGGTAGCGCACGCGCAAACCCCACAAGGCCCGTATGCACTCGCAACGGGCCTTTTGCTTTGGGGCTAAATCAAACGTTGCAAGTTTTTTAGGAATCTAGGAGTCCTGACCATGACCGACAAGCTCATCATTTTTGACACCACCTTGCGTGACGGCGAGCAATCGCCCGGCGCCTCCATGACGCGCGATGAAAAGCTGCGCATTGCCCGTCAACTGGAGCGTTTGAAAGTGGACGTCATTGAAGCTGGTTTTGCGGCGAGCTCCAACGGCGATTTCGAGGCGGTGCAAACCATTGCCAACGCCATCAAGGACTCCACCATCTGTTCGTTGTCACGTGCCAATGACCGCGATATCAGTCGTGCTGCGGAAGCTCTCAAGGGTGCAAACCGTGCACGTATCCACACCTTCATTGCCACATCGCCGTTGCACATGGAGAAGAAGTTGCGCATGTCGCCCGAGCAAGTGCTCGAACAGGCCAAACAATCTGTGCGTTTTGCCCGCAACTTGGTGGGCGATATCGAGTTCAGCGCAGAAGACGGGTACCGCAGCGAAATGGACTTTTTGTGCCGAGTCGTTGAGGCTGTGATTGCTGAAGGTGCGACCACCATCAACATCCCAGATACCGTGGGTTACGCCATTCCCGAGTTGTATGGCAACTTCATCAAAACCTTGCGCGAGCGTGTGCCCAACTCTGACAAAGCGATTTGGTCGGTGCATTGCCACAACGACTTGGGCATGGCCGTAGCCAATTCATTGGCTGGCGTGAAGATTGGTGGCGCACGTCAGGTGGAGTGCACGATCAACGGTTTGGGTGAGCGCGCAGGTAACTGCTCGTTGGAAGAGGTGGTCATGGCCATCAAGACCCGTCGCGATTATTTTGATCTCGACTTGAACATCGATGCCAAACAAATCGTTGCAGCGAGTCGCATGGTGAGCCAAACCACAGGTTTTGTGGTGCAGCCCAACAAGGCCGTGGTGGGTGCAAATGCCTTTGCGCATGCTTCGGGCATTCACCAAGATGGCGTGCTCAAAGCGCGCGACACCTACGAAATCATGCGTGCAGAAGACGTGGGCTGGAGTGCCAACAAAATTGTGTTGGGCAAGCTCAGTGGCCGCAACGCCTTCAAGCAACGCTTGGAAGACTTGGGCGTGCAAATGGAAAGCGAAGCCGACATCAACACCGCGTTTGCCAAATTCAAAGAGTTGGCCGATCGCAAGAGCGAGATCTTTGATGAAGACATCTTGGCTTTGGTGAGCGATGAGGCCGCAGCCAATGCCAGCGAACAGTTTGCTTTCGTTTCGTTGTCGCAGCACAGCGAAACAGGTGAACGTCCACATGCGCGTGTGGTGTTCACGGTGGCAGGTAAAGAAGTGAAGGGCGATTCCGATGGCAATGGCCCAGTCGATGCTTCACTCAAAGCGATTGAGTCGCATGTCAAGAGCGGCGCTGAGATGGTGCTGTACTCGGTCAATGCCATCAGTGGCTCGACAGAGAGCCAAGGTGAGGTGACGGTGCGTCTGCAAAACAGCGGTCGAGTGGTCAACGGTGTTGGCTCTGACCCCGACATCGTGGTCGCTTCTGCCAAGGCTTATTTAAGCGCGCTGAACAAGCTTCAGAGCAAATCGGACCGCGTGGCTGCACAAGGTTAAGTGGCAAATATTGATATACCGTATCAATTTTGTTAAATAAGTGACGCAAGTCCTTGATCTTGCGTCACTTTTGTTGGTAGACTCGAACGAATATGTTTTTCAAGCTTAAGGAACGCCACTTGAAACGACTGCTGATTGCCACTTCGCTCGGTTTGCTGACTTCACTGTGCACCATGCACGTCCAAGCCGCCACAAATCAGAAAAAGCCAACGGTTCAAAAAACCAAGCCCTCAGTGGTGAAGACGCACGTACGTCACGCCAAAGCCTTTAAAGCTGCGCCTATCGTGCCATCTTTTGGTCAGAAGGCCGGCTTGCATTCCACCAGCGATATGTTGGACTTGAAGTCCAGCGTGGCTTACGTGATCGACCAAGACACACATGAAGTTTTGCTGAGCAAAAACGACCAAGCTGTTTTGCCAATCGCTTCGATTACTAAATTGATGACAGGCCTGATCATCAGCGAGGCTAAATTGCCGATGGATGAATCCATCACCATCACACAAGATGACGTTGACACTGAAAAAGGCAGCAGCTCTCGTCTGCGCGTCGGCGCAACGTTGACTCGTGGTGAGTTGTTGCATTTGGCTTTGATGGCTAGCGAAAACCGTGCAGCTCACGCTTTGGGACGCACTTACCCAGGTGGCATGTCCACATTTGTGGGCCTGATGAACGGCAAAGCTGCTCAGTTGGGCATGCGCGACACGCGCTATGTGGAGCCCACCGGCCTTTCAAGTCAGAACCAGTCGAGCGCCAAAGATTTAGCCACTTTGGTTGGCAATGCTTACCACGACGCCACTTTACGCCAATTGTCGACTTCGCCTAGCCACAGCGTGGAAGTTGGCAATCGCACCTTGCAATACAACACAACTAACCGATTGGTTAAAAACCCTAACTGGGACATCGGTTTGCAAAAAACTGGCTACATCTCGGAAGCCGGTCAATGTTTGGTCATGCAGGCCAAGGTGTCTGGTCGCAAGTTGATCATGGTGTTTTTGGATTCAGCAGGCAAACTCAGCCGTATTGCCGATGCCGAGCGTGTTCGCAAATGGGTTGAAACGAACCACAGTGCGTTGGGGCGTCCTCAAACCTGATCGCAACTCAATGCATGTAAAAAGCCAGCATCTTTGCTGGCTTTTTTGTTGATCAGGCTTGATTTTCTTTGTATCCTAGCGCATGCGAAATCGCTTGCGTTGTCGCTTGCAGTTTGGGTAGCCAATCTTCATCGAGTCGATCTGCGGGGGCGGAAATAGACAGTCCTGCCACCAGCTTGCCTTGGTCATCATAAATACCTGAGGCCATGCATCGAACGCCCAGTTCCAACTCTTCGTTGTCACGTGCAACGCCGTATTGACGCGCTTTTGAAAGCTCTCTCTCTAGGGCTGGAAGTTGGGTCAAACTGTTTCGTGTTTGACCGCTTAGGCCTGTGCGCGTGGCGTAGGCTCTCACGCGTTGTGGGTCATCCATGGCGAGAAACAGCTTGCCAACCGACGTGAGGTGCAAGGGCGCGCGACCGCCGATGGCTCGAACCACTTGCATGCCGGAACGTTCGCTGAACGCGCGTTCCACATACACAATTTCATCACCTTGGCGCACGCTCAAGTTGACGGGTTGCTGAATCAATTTGTGCAACTCTCGCATCGGTTGAAAGGCGACATCGCGCACGTTCAAACGGCCTTTGACGAGATTCCCTAACTCTAGCAAGCGCATGCCCAAGCGGTAGCTGCCGGCTTCTGGGCGGTCAACAAAGCGGCCAACGGCCAAGTCGTTGAGAATTCGATGAGTGGTCGACGGGTGCAGACCTGTTCGTTCGCTGATTTCTTTCAGCGAAATGGCCTCTTCACGCGAGGCAAGCACATCAATGAGTGTGAACATGCGCTCAATGACTTGAATATTGGGCGTGGTAGGCACGGTAGTTTTACGCATGATTTAATTTTATCATGTGAAATTAAGAGTCTAACCACTCACCCTTGATCAACCGTTGGTGAGGCTGAAAATCGGTTTTGTAGTTCATCTTTGAACTGTCTTGAATCCAGTAGCCGAGGTAGACATAGGGCATTTGGAGTTGTTTGGTTTGTGCGATTTGCCACATCACGTTGTAAGTGCCATAGCTGGTGTTCGGTTCAGGCTCATAAAACGTGTAAACCGCAGATAGTCCGTCGCTGAGAATATCGACGATCGACACCATTTTCAAATGCCGAGTGCCGCTTTCTCGAAATTCAACGAGCCGCGTGTTGACTCGGCTTTGCAGCAAGAACTGTGAGTACTGCTCGATGCTGTCTTCGTCCATGCCGCCGCCAGGATGGCGCAACGTTTGGTAGCGCAAATACATGGCGTAATGCTCTGGATCGAAGCCCAATTTCAGAATGCGCACTTCTAATTGCTTGTGCTTTTCCCAAGCTCGTCGTTGACTGCGCGTGGGGCGATAGGCGAGGGCGTTCACGCGCAGGGGAGTGCAAGCCTGGCAAGCGTCACAGTACGGTCTGTAGGTGAACAGCCCGCTGCGACGAAACCCCTCTTTGACCAAATCTGCGTAGACATCGTCATTGATCAGATGACTCGGTATTGCCACTTGTGAGCGCGCTGTTTTAGTTGGCAAGTAGCTGCAAGGGTAGGGCGCTGTGGCATAAAACTGCACAGTCTGGAATGGCAACTCATTGGGAGTACTCAAGGGATTGCTTTCAGGGGCAACACGTGGTTCCAGTGGTGAGGCTCAAACACCCATGTGCGATGGGATTGTTTGGGGGCGTTGCGAACCATTTCTAAAAAATCAGTGCGTGGCATTTCGCGGGCCCCTAATGAAGCCAAGTGCTGGGTGTTTTGCTGGCAGTCTATCCAAGTTAGCCCATGTGCGCGAGCAAAAGCTACCAAGGCGGCTAAAGCAACTTTTGAGGCGTCAGTTGCGTGTGCAAACATGGACTCGCCAAACAAGGTATCACCCACCGAAACGCAGTACAAGCCGCCGACCAATTCACCGTTGACCCATGTTTCAACGCTGTGGGCAAACCCAGCTTCGTGTAGTGCGATGTACGCTTCCATCATCTCTTCCACAATCCAAGTCCCAGCTTGTCCTTCTCGGGGGGTTTGGGCGCAGTGACGGATGACTTGTGCAAAAGCGCTGTCCATCCGCACATCGCAATCTGGGGTGACGATGAAACGTTGCAGCGTTTTGCGTAACGATCGGTGTAGCTTGAAGTTCTCCGTCTGCAGCACCATTCTTGGGTCGGGTGACCACCACAAGATGGGTTGGCCTTCGCTGAACCATGGGAACATGCCTTGTTCGTAGGCTTCGCACAGTCTCGAGACGGATAAGCCTCCGCCTGCCGCAACCAAACCAGCCAAAGAGCTGCCTTTTTTTTGTGCAAGTTCTGGGGGCGGCAGTGGTGTCTGTGTGTCAAGCCAAGGGATATTCATGTGCTTAATTTTTAATCATTTTTCATGTTGAGAGATGGATTGATTGCCTTGGGTAAAGCAATGGAATTAACTTTTGAAAAAGAGGAATTCTTTGTCATTGCTGCTATTTGATCCTAAAAAATTAAGTGACTTTTGGGAGGATAACTCCCTACAATTCTCGTTTGGTCGCGAAAAAATCGCATCAATTTCGATAAGTTTTCCGGAGCTATTTATGCAACTCATGTGGGTATCAGGGCCCACCGCCTCCGTGCGGACCGTTTCCATCACAGCCAAGAAGGTGCTGGTGGCCGTGTGCGCCTCGGCGTTTGTGTTGGTTGCATTTGGCGTCTTGTTGCACTTCATCGGGTTTCGAATTGCGATTGAGATGAGTCCGAGTCTGGCGCGTAGCCTTGGCGGCGTCACAACTGAGGCTGAGCAGCAAAAAGTAGAAGCGGTTTACCGCGAGCGTTTGGACAATTTGCGCCAAACCATGAACGCGACGGTGCAAGAAATTCGCCAGCTGGAAAGCTTGAAGAATAAATTCATGGAGGTGGCCACGCCCACCAATTTGCGTGACAAATTCAGCAAAAAAGAAGAAGCCCGAGGTGGTCCTTGGGTTGCACCACGCTTTTCAAACTCCCCCTCGCGTGACCTGAGCCAAGATTTCGCATCAGCCTTGGATGAATTCAACCAAACTCAAGCTGCCGTGAAGAACCTCAGCCAAAACTGGTCGGCCCAATTGAGCTGGTTGCATGCCTTGCCTACAGGCATTCCAATGGGCAAAGATTTCCGCGTGACCAGTGGTTTTGGTATCCGCAATGATCCCTTCACCGGCCAATTGGCAATGCACGAAGGCTTGGACTTTGTGGCTGAAATCGGCTCTCCCATCGTGGCAACTGCGGCGGGTACGGTCACACGTTCGGGCTGGGATGCCTCTTACGGCAATGTGGTGGAAGTGAGCCATATTGAGGGATTCACAACCCGATATGCCCACTTGAGCAAGCGCTTGGTCGAGGTGGGGCAAAAAGTCCAACGCGGTGACACCATTGCGCAATTGGGCAGCACAGGTCGATCCACAGGTCCGCACTTGCACTACGAAGTGATGCGCAATGATCGCGTGTTGAATCCAACGCAAATGTTGATGCAAACCACCACAACTGCAAGTGCTCAGTGAGCAATAAGACCCTTGAGAAGGCTGGCCATGTTTGAAAAACTAAAAGACAAATCCCTCTCGCCATCGCAAGAGCGCTTTGACACCATCATTGGCCGAACCACACAGATTTATGGTCGCTTGGTTTTGCTCGATAGCGTGCGCATCGATGGCAAAGTGGTGGGCAACATCGAAACAACCAAAGACAACAAAGTCACTGTTGCAATTGGTAAAACAGGCGAAGTGTCTGGCGATATCACTGCGCATCGTGTGATGGTGGCGGGTAAGGTTGAGGGCAATATTTACGCGGCTGAACGAGTGGAGTTCCATAAAGACTCGATCGTGCAGGGCGATATTTCCTATGGTTCCATCGCCGTGGAGCACGGTGCGCGCTTGCTCGGCTTGGTGATTCAAAACCCCATCAGCTCGGCTGCAGCGGCCAACAGCACTGCCGATGCAAAAAATGTGATCAAGAAGGCCCAAGAGAGCAGCAGCTAATTGAGTCGCGAAGTACAGACGTAAAAAAAGCGCCTCATGAGGCGCTTTTTTAGTTTTAAGGTGGCGGAGCAAGCGGGATTCGAACCCGCGGTGGGCTATTAACCCACACACGCTTTCCAGGCGTGCGACTTAAACCACTCATCCATCGCTCCGAAGCCCGTTATTGTAACAGTGGGCGAGTACACTTCGGCGCTGTTGTTTTTTTCAAGCTTGAAACGCTCGGAGTCCCGCATGAAATTTCGCTTCCCCATCGTCATCATTGACGAGGATTTTCGTTCTGAGAACACCTCAGGTCTAGGCATTCGTGCGTTGGCCGAGGCCATCGAGGGCGAAGGCTACGAGGTCATGGGCGTTACCAGTTACGGTGACTTGAGTCAGTTTGCGCAGCAGCAGTCACGTGCCAGTGCGTTTATTTTGTCAATTGACGATGAAGAGTTCACACCAGGCCCCGATCTTGACCCTGCTGTTTTGAATCTGCGTAACTTCATCGAAGAAGTGCGTCGCAAAAACGCCGATGTGCCAATTTATGTGTACGGCGAAACCAAAACCTCGCGCCACTTGCCCAACGACATCTTGCGCGAGTTGCACGGTTTCATTCACATGTTTGAAGACACGCCCGAGTTCGTGGCGCGCCACATCATTCGTGAAGCCAAGAGCTATTTGGAAAGCGTGCAACCCCCATTCTTCAAGGCTTTGCTCGATTACGCCGAAGACGGTTCGTACTCATGGCATTGCCCCGGTCACTCCGGTGGTGTGGCGTTTTTGAAGAGCCCTGTGGGCCAGATGTACCACCAGTTTTACGGTGAAAACATGTTGCGTGCCGACGTGTGTAACGCGGTAGAAGAGTTGGGCCAACTGCTGGATCACAACGGCGCGATTGGTGAGAGCGAACGCAATGCGGCGCGCATCTTCAATGCCGACCACTGCTTCTTTGTGACCAATGGAACGAGTACTTCCAACAAAATCGTGTGGCATCACACCGTGGCGCCAGATGATGTGGTGGTCGTGGACCGTAACTGTCACAAGTCGGTGTTGCACTCGATCATCATGACGGGCGCTGTGCCGGTGTTCTTGAAGCCCACGCGCAATCATTACGGCATCATCGGCCCGATCCCGCAAAGCGAGTTTGAGCCTGCCACGATTCAAGCCAAGATCAAGGCCAACCCTTTGCTCAAAGGTGTGGATGCCAAGAAGGTCAAACCCCGTGTGTTGACGCTCACGCAGTCCACTTACGACGGTGTGCTGTACAACACAGAAACCATCAAAAACATGCTCGATGGCTACGTGGCCAACTTGCACTTTGACGAAGCATGGTTGCCGCACGCAGCGTTCAATCCGTTCTACGGCACCTACCACGCCATGGGCAAAAAGCGTGAACGCCCCATGCACTCGGTGGTGTATGCCACGCAATCGATTCACAAGTTGTTGGCTGGTATCAGCCAAGCCAGCCATGTGTTGGTGCAAGACTCGCAAAAAACCAAGTTGGACCGTCACCTGTTCAACGAAGCGTATTTGATGCACACCAGCACCAGCCCGCAGTACAGCATCATTGCCAGCTGCGACGTGGCCGCTGCCATGATGGAGCCGCCCGGCGGCACTGCCTTGGTGGAAGAGAGCATTGCCGAAGCTTTGGACTTCCGCCGCGCCATGCGCAAGGTGGACGACGAGTACGGCAAAGACTGGTGGTTCAAGGTGTGGGGCCCCGATGAGCTGGTGGAAGACGGCATTGGCCGTGCGGACAGCTGGATCATCAAAGGCAAGGGCAAGTCATCCAAGTGGCATGGCTTTGGCAACTTGGCCGATGGCTTCAACATGTTGGACCCGATCAAAGCCACCATCGTCACGCCCGGTTTGGACCTCAACGGCAAGTTCGACAAAACAGGTATTCCCGCCAGCATCGTCACCAAGTTCTTGGCCGAGCATGGCGTGATCGTGGAGAAGACCGGTTTGTATAGCTTCTTCATCATGTTCACCATTGGCATCACCAAGGGCCGTTGGAACTCGTTGCTGACTGCGTTGCAGCAGTTCAAAGACGACTACGACCGCAACCAACCCATGTGGCGCATCCTCCCTGAGTTCTGCCAGAAACACCGCGCTTACGAGCGCATGGGCTTGCGCGATTTGTGTCAGCACGTCCACACGCTCTACGCCAAGTACGACATCGCACGTTTGACCACCGAGATGTACCTGAGCGACCTGACGCCAGCGATGAAGCCTAGCGATGCCTATGCACAAATCGCCCACCGCAACACCGAGCGTGTGCCGGTGGACGACTTGCTGGGCCGCATCACCACCAGTTTGGTCACGCCATACCCGCCCGGTATTCCGTTGCTCATTCCGGGCGAAGTGTTCAACAAGAAGATCGTGGACTACCTCAAATTCGCACGCGAATTCAACTTGCAGTGCCCAGGCTTTGAGACCGACATCCACGGTTTGGTGGAAGAGGTGGGCGACGATGGCGTGAAGCGTTATTACGCCGACTGCGTCAGAGCTTAAGCACCGCGCGTCAGGCGCTAGCGTTCCACCGCTGGCCTGATGCGCACAAAGCTGGCAAAGCGCGGGATGCCTTTGTCGGTTAAGCCTCTATAGCTATAAGTGACCCACTGGCCTACGGCCGGTGGGTTTTCTCTTTGTGCATCCGTGAACCCAGTGCCGAGTTTGAAGCGCAACCCCTGCGGTGTTTCCACCCACAAGGCGCCAAGACGCTCAGCGTGCTTGCCTTGGCCGGCTTCATGGCGAATCACTTGCGCTTCGGCATCTGCGTGTGGTTTGGCTTTCAGCACATCGGCTGTGCGACCACTTTGGTACAGGCTACCGCCACGGTGCAGCACCAAACCTTCGCCACCCGCTTGCACGGTTTGGTGTAACAGGGCTTTCAATGCGGCATGTGATGGCACTTGGCTTTGCGTCACAGCTTGAACCCAAGGTTTGCCGATTTGTTTGACGAAGCTTTGATACTGCACGATGCGCTCTGTGAACGCTTGGGTTGGCGAGTCGGCATCAAACACCATGAACCGCATGGCGCGCCATGCGCTGTCGGATGCTTGCTTTTGTTGAATCACAGCTGCAGCCTGTTCAAACTGCCCCAGCCCCGCCCAAAGTTCACCCTCAAACGGATGCATAGGCCAAGCCTCGATAAACCAAGTGGGTGGGGTGATTACTTTGCCGCTGCGGCTTAAGAGTTGGTGGCCATTCCAGTAGCCACGTATGCCGTCGTATTTCTCACTCACCCAATAATCGGTGAGCTTTTCATGGCCCTGATACGGGTTGACCAGCCACAGCGCAGGCGGCTGTGTGGCCAGTACGGGGCAGGCGGTGAGGCTGCTGAGGCAGCCCAAGGAGAGATGAGAAAGCAAATCGCGGCGTTGCATGGTCGTCTCCTTGGGGCGTCGCGCCCTCAACAATGGCCACCCGTGTGGCCAGGAGCGCCAGCTTACTCGCCAGCAGGCTCGGCAATGCCACCTACAACTTGGCTAAATCCGCCGTCCACATAGGTAATTTCGGCAGTCACGCCAGCCGCGAGGTTGGACATTAAGAACGCAGCCACATTGCCCACGTCTTCGATGGTCACGTTGCGACGGATGGGTGAGGCTTCGGCCACCACGCTCAAAATCTTGCCAAAGCCTTTGATGCCGCTGGCTGCCAAGGTCTTGATGGGGCCAGCGCTGATGCCGTTGGCGCGTAGGTTGCGGCCTTTGGCACCCAAAGATTCGGCCAAGTAACGCACAGACGCTTCGAGCGAGGCTTTGGCCAAGCCCATGGTGTTGTAGTTGGGCACGGTACGGATCGCGCCCAAGTACGACAGAGTCAACACGGCTGAGTTGTCGTTGAGGTAGGGCAGTGCGGCTTTTGCCATTGCGGGGAAGCTGTAAGCGCTGATGTCATGCGCGATGGCAAAGCCTTCGCGTGACAAACCGTCGAGAAAGTCGCCTGCGATGGCTTCGCGCGGCGCATAGCCGATGGAGTGCACAAAACCGTCAAATGTGGGCCAGTGAGCCGACAGATCTTTGAACATTTGGGTGATTTGCTCGTCGCTGCTCACATCGCAGTCGAAAATCAGTTTGGAGTCGAAGTCTGCGGCAAACTCTGTGATACGGTCTTTGAATCGCTCGCCCACGTAGCTAAAGGCCAACTCGGCACCTTGGTCGTGGCAAGCTTTGGCAATGCCATAAGCGATGGAGCGGTTAGACAACACGCCTGTGATCAAAAGCTTTTTGCCAGCCAGAAAACCTGTTTTTGTACTCATGAAATCTCTCCAAAAAAATCTTGCAGAATTGTCGCATGCGTAGCTTCTTCATTTTGTTGGTGTTTTTCTGTTCTGCTCCAGCGTGGGCGGGGCATGCGTACGCCCAATTTGGGGACATCAAATACCCCGCCAATTTCAAAAACTTTGACTATGCCAACCCCTTGGCCCCCAAGGGCGGCGAGCTGGTGCTGGTGCCGCCTTCACGCTTGTCGAGCTTTGACAAATACAACCCGTTCACCCTGAAAGGGAATGCCGCCCCTGGCCTGAATGGGTTGGTGTTTGAATCATTGCTGACCGGCACCATGGACGAACCGACGACGTCTTACGGTTTGTTGGCCGAAGATGTGAACGTGGCGCCGGATCGCCGTTCTGTGACATTCAAGTTGCGCTCACAAGCCCGTTTTCACAATGGCGACGTTGTCATGGCGGAGGATGTCAAACACTCGTTTGAGCAGCTCATCAGCAAGCAAGCAGCGCCGCAATTTCGAACGCTGTACGCTGAAGTTGCCGGCGTCATCGTGCTGGATTCGCGGACCGTGCGGTTTGATTTCAAACGCGTCAACCCTGAGCTACCTTTGATTGTGGGGGCCATGCCTGTGTTCAGCCGCCAGTGGGGCGGTGAGAACGGCTATCCCAAACCCTTGGACAAAATTGTGACAGACACGCCCATTGGCAGTGGCCCTTACAAAATGGGCCGTGTCGTGTTTGGCCGCGATGTGAGCTACGAGCGCGACAACAACTATTGGGCGCGCGACTTGAATGTGCGCAAAGGCATGTTCAACTTTGACCGCATCACTTACCGTCTGTACAAAGACAACACCGCGCAGTTAGAAGGATTCAAAGCGGGGGAATTTGATTTGGTGCAGTCGTTCATCGCCCGTGAGTGGGCGAGGGGCTACACAGGCAAGCAGTTTGTCAGCCGTGAATTGATGAAAGCCGAGTTCAAACATAACAATGCGGGCGATTTTCAAGGCTTTATGTTCAATACCCGTTTGCCCAAATTCAAGGACGTGCGCGTTCGCGAGGCCATTGAACTGGCGATGGATTTCGAGTGGATGAACCGCCAGTTGTTTTATGGCGCCTACCAGCGTGTGCGAGGCTACTTTGTCGCCAGTGATTTTGAAGCCACCGGCATGCCCGATGCCGCTGAGTTGGCTTTGCTAACGCCCCTGCGCGACAAGTTGACCCCTAAAGTATTTAGCGAAGCTGTGCCGCTGCCGCCACGCACATCGTTAGACCCCAAATCGGGTGAAACCTTGCGCGACCATTTGCGTCGTGCCAAAACCTTGTTGGCCGAGGCCGGCTGGACTTACCGGGATGGTGCCTTGCGCAATGCCAAGGGCGAGCCCTTCACGGTGGAGTTTTTGGACAACTCGGGCACGATGGGCCGTGTCATCACCCCCTACAGCAAGAACCTTGAAAAACTTGGCATTCAAGTCAACTACAAAATCATTGATTTCGCCGTGTTGCAAAAACGCTTGGATGTGTTTGATTTTGAAATCATCAGCAACCGCATCGTCGGCAGCGAGTCGCCGGGAACCGAGTTGATGGAGCGTTTTGGCTCCAAGGCTGCCACCACGGAAGGCTCTGGCAACTTCATTGGCATTCAAGATCCCGCGGTTGACGCCTTGCTGGACAACGTCACCTCAGCCAAAACACGGCCTCAGCTCATCACCGCACTGCGGGCTTTGGACCGTGTGCTGCGCCACGGCCACTACACCGTGCCGCATTGGTATGGCGGGGTGCATCGGGTGGCTTGGCGCAATGGGCGTTTTGAGTTGCCAGCTGTCATGCCGCGTTATTACCAACCCGAAACATGGGCGTCAGCCACATGGTGGGCCACCATTGACAACCGTGCCACTTTGGCGGCGACCAAAAGAGCGGAGCGTGCGCCATGAGCTCGTACATTCTCAGACGTTTGTTGTTGATGATTCCTACGTTGTTAGGCGTTTTGCTGATGACGTTTGTGGTCATTCAGTTTGTGCCGGGTGGTCCCGTTGAGCAAATGGTGTCGCAGTTGCAAGGGCGTGATACAGGTGGCGAGGGCGCCGCGGTCGGTGGTGCTGGCTATCGCGGTCGACAAGGCGTAGATGCGGCGCGCATTGAAGAGATTCGCCAGCAATATGGCTTTGACAAACCACCCGCCGAACGCTTTTGGCAGATGCTCAAACAGTTTGCCGTGTTCGATTTGGGCAAAAGTTTTTTCTATCCCAAAACCGTGTGGGAGTTGGTCAAAGAAAAAATGCCGGTTTCCATCAGCTTGGGCTTGTGGACCTTCCTGTTGAGTTACCTCATTTCTGTGCCTATGGGCGTGGCCAAGGCCGTGCGTGCGGGGTCGACCTTTGACTTTGTGAGCAGCCTGTTGGTGTTGATTGGTTTTGCGATTCCCGGTTTTGTGTTGGGTGTCGCCTTGCTGGTGGTGTTCGGTGGTCAGCTGCAGTGGTTTCCTTTGCGGGGGCTCACATCAGCGAATTGGGAGCAACTGGGCTGGGCCGCACGCATCACAGATTATTTGTGGCACATCGTGCTGCCCGTGACCTCCAGCGTGTTGGGGGCGTTTGCGGTGACCACGCTGTTGACCAAGAACGCCATGCTCGAAGAAATTCGCAAACAATACGTGCTCACCGCGCGCGCCAAGGGCTTGGCCGAGCGCCGCGTGATTTGGAACCATGTGTTTCGCAACGCGCTGATTCCTTTGGTGACAGGTTTTCCGGCAGCCTTCATTGGTGCGTTTTTCACGGGTTCGTTGTTGATTGAAACCTTGTTCTCGCTCGATGGTTTGGGCCTCTTGAGCTACGAAAGCGTGATGCGCCGTGACTATCCTGTGGTGCTCGGTACGCTGTATTTGTTCACGTTGATTGGCTTGTTCACCAAGCTCATCAGCGACCTCTGTTATGTCTGGGTGGATCCGCGTGTCAAATTCGACTAAAGCCTCTTTGTCGCCCAGCCAACGCGCTTGGTTGCGCTTTAGGCACAACCGCCTTGGCTTTTACAGCTTGGTGTTGTTCGTGTTTTTCTTTGGTTTGAGCTTGTTGGCCGAAGTGCTGTGCAACGACAAACCTTTGTTGGCGCGCTATGACGGCAGCTTTTACATGCCCATCGTGCACAACCAGCCCGAGACCACATTTGGCGGTGACTTTGATACGCCCACCGATTTTTTAGATCCCTTCATTCAAGCCCAGTTTGACAAGCCCGGTAACTGGGCGTTGCACACCCTTGTTCCGTACCACCACAGCACGTTGAACTATTTTTCTGCTGCCCCCAATCCTGCGCCGCCCTCGGCAGACAACTGGCTGGGAACCGATGACCGAGGGCGCGATGTCTTGGCGCGTTTGCTCTATGGTTTTCGCATCTCGGTGATGTTCGCCTTGGCGCTCACCTTGTTTGGTACGGTGATCGGCATTCTGACGGGGGCTTTGCAAGGCTTCTTCGGCGGCAAGACCGATTTGGCGATGCAGCGCTTCATTGAGATTTGGAGCGCCATGCCCGAGCTGTATTTGCTCATCATCTTTTCTGCGGTGTTTGAGCCCAGTGTGAGCTTGCTGTTGATCCTGCTGGGCTTGTTTGGATGGATGGGCTTGTCAGACTACGTTCGAGCTGAGTTTTTGCGTAACCGCCAACTCGACTATGTGCGCGCGGCACGTGCGCTGGGTTTGTCCAATGTGCAAATCATGTGGCGTCACGTGTTGCCCAACAGCCTGACGCCCGTGGTCACCTTTTTGCCGTTTCGCATGAGCGCAGCCATCTTGTCACTCACGTCGCTGGACTTCCTAGGTTTAGGTGTGCCACCCGGAACGCCGAGTTTGGGTGAGTTGTTGGCGCAAGGCAAAAACAACATCGATGCGTGGTGGATTTCGCTCTCGACCTTTGCGGTGTTGGTGGTGACCTTGATGCTGCTCACCTTCATGGGCGACGCCTTGCGTGATGCACTTGACCCCAGAAAGGCACGCACATGAGATTGCCTTTGCTCCAAGTGCGCGACTTGCGCATTGGTTTTCAGTCTGAAGATGTCGTCAAAGGCATCAGCTTCAACCTAGACCTGGGCGAAAAGCTGGCGTTGGTGGGGGAGTCCGGCTCAGGCAAGAGCGTGACCGCGCTGAGCTTTGTCAAATTGTTGGAAGGCGCTCGCGTGTCGGGACGCGTGCTTTGGATTGCGCAAGATGAAGACACGTTGCGTCCAGATGCCACCGAGGCGCCTCACACACATGACTTGGTCAAACTCGGCGAGAAGGAGCTGATCAACATCCGCGGTCAAGACATTGCGTTTGTCTTTCAAGAGCCGATGACGGCTTTGAATCCTTTGATGATGGTGGGCGATCAAATTGCCGAAGTGCTGGAGCTCAAACGTGGCATGACGCGCGCAGAGGCGTGGCATGAGGCGGTGGAGTTGTTGAGCTTGACTGGCATTCCCGAGCCTGTGCGCCGTGCCAGTGCCTATCCACATCAGCTCTCGGGTGGTCAACGCCAACGTGTGATGATTGCCATGGCCCTCGCATGTCGCCCGCGGTTGTTGGTGGCTGACGAGCCAACCACCGCTTTGGATGTGTCGCTGCGCGCCCAAATTTTGGATTTGCTCAACGATTTGCAAAAACGCTTTGGCATGGCGGTCTTGCTCATCACGCACGACCTCAACACCGTACGTTACTTCGCGGACCAAGTGTTGGTGATGGAGAAGGGCGTGGTGGTGGAGTCGGGGCAGGTGGATGTCGTGCTGACGTATCCCACGCATCCGTACACCCAAAAACTGATCAATAGCCAGCCACCACGGAATGTGGTGGATGCCAAAAGCAACAGCCCCTCTGTCTTGCAAGCCAGAGCTTTGCGTGTGAGCTACCCCACGCGTCGTGCGGGCTGGAAAGGTTGGTTCAAAGACGACCAATTCATTGCGGTGCAAGGTGCCAGCTTTGATTTGCGCGCTGGGCAAACCTTGGGGGTGATTGGCGAGTCCGGTTCAGGCAAAACCACCTTGGCTTTGGCGACTTTGGGGCTTATTCCGCATGAGGGAACGCTCACCGTTGACGGCTCGGCTTGGCGCGGCGATGCGGCACAAGACTTGCCCTTGCGTCGCAAAGTGCAAGTGGTGTTCCAAGATCCGTTTTCCTCTTTGTCCCCTCGCATGAACGTGCGAGAGTTGGTGTCCGAAGGGCTGACGCTGCATGCGCCAGAGTTGGACGATTTAAGCCGTTTGCGTCGTATTCTGGTGACTTTGGCGGCAGTGGGATTGACCGAAACCGAGTTCCCGGGCCTGCTGCAACGCTACCCGCACGAGTTTTCAGGCGGTCAGCGCCAACGTTTAGCGATTGCCCGGGCCTTGGTGATTGAGCCGCAGGTGTTGGTCTTGGATGAGCCCACCAGCGCCTTGGATGCCACCACCCAATTGCAAGTGATTCAACTGCTGCAAAAGCTCCAGCGCGAGCGGGGGTTGAGCTATTTGCTCATTACCCACGATGTGTCGGTTATTCGGGCCATGGCGCACCATGTCATGGTCATGCAAGGCGGCAAGGTGGTCGAGGCGGGGACGTTTGAGCAGGTCTTGAACAATCCACAGGCCCCGTATACGAAGATTTTGCTAGGGGTCGAAGCCTAAAAATCCCATTTATCCTTTGATAATCAAGCATTTAGGCGCTACAATAAGCGCTTCACGACCAAACGGGCGGGTAAATACCGCTCGTTTTTTTTGGTCGTTTGTTTTTTGAACATTGGATTTCAAGGCGATTTGACGACGTGAGTTTGCAGCAAACAGTAGAACAAACAGTGACCGGTTTAGGTTACGACCTGGTAGAGGTAGAGCGCTCTGCCGGGGGACTCTTGCGCATCACGATTGACATGCCTTGGACCGCAGGTGAGCCCGCGCAGCCCGTTAACGTCGAAGACTGCGAACGCGTCACCCGCCAGCTGCAATTTGCTTTGGAAGTTGACGGCGCCGATTACGCCCGCCTCGAAGTCTCGTCTCCTGGCATCGACCGTCCTTTGCGTCACCAAGCCGATTTCGAGCGCTTTGTGGGCGAAGAGGTTGACCTCACACTCAAGGCCCCCATTGGCGAAGCCGCAGGCGGCCAAGTTGCGGCCAACCGCAAAAAATTCCGTGGCACTTTAGAGCGCACCGATGACGGTGCGGGCTGGCAAATCACTTGGCGTGATGAAGTCAAAGCCAAGCCAGGCCAAAAAGTGAGCCCCAAAAGATTAGCCGAAATGCCAGTGCACGCACTGGGTTTCACGCTGGACGAGTTACGCGATGCGCGTCTGGCCCCGATTGTGGATTTCAAGGGCAAAAAGCCCCGTTGAACGTAGATAAGAGAAGGAGTAACCGATCATGAACCGCGAAATGTTGATGCTGGTCGAGGCAATCTCGCGCGAGAAAAACGTCGAACGCGATGTGGTGTTTGGCGCCGTCGAGTTGGCGTTGGCCCAAGCCACCAAAAAGCTGTACGAAGGCGACGTGGACATCCGCGTGGCGATGGACCGCGACACAGGCGAGTACGAGACATTCCGCCGCTGGTTGGTGGTGCCTGACGAAGCGGGTTTGCAAAACCCAGATGCCGAAGAAATGTTGATGGACGCCCGCGAGCGCGTGGCTGATGTCGAAGAAGGCGAATACATCGAAGAGGGCGTGGAGTCCTTGCCCATCGGCCGTATCGGCGCGATGGCTGCCAAGCAAGTGATCTTGCAAAAGATCCGCGATGCTGAACGCGAAATGTTGCTCAATGAGTTCATGTCACGTGGCGACAAAATTTTTGTTGGCACGGTCAAGCGCATGGACAAGGGCGACATCATTGTTGAATCCGGTCGCGTCGAAGGCCGCTTGCGCCGCAGCGAAATGATCCCCAAGGAAAACTTCCGCAGTGGCGACCGCGTGCGCGCCATGATCATGGACGTCGACCTCACTTTGCGCGGTGCGCCGATCATCTTGTCACGCTCTGCGCCTGAGTTCATGGTCGAGTTGTTCCGTCACGAAGTGCCCGAAATTGAACAAGGCATGCTCGACATCAAATCATGCGCCCGTGACGCTGGTTCACGCGCCAAGATCGCCGTGATCTCGCACGACAAGCGCGTGGACCCCATCGGTACTTGCGTGGGCGTGCGTGGTACGCGTGTGAACGCCGTGACCACTGAGCTCGCTGGCGAGCGCGTGGACATCGTGTTGTGGAGCGAAGACCCAGCTCAGTTCGTGATTGGTGCTTTGGCCCCGGCCAACGTCAGCTCCATCGTGGTGGACGAAGAGCGTCACGCCATGGATGTGGTGGTGGACGAAGAAAACCTCGCCATCGCCATCGGTCGTGGCGGCCAAAACGTGCGTTTGGCTGCTGAATTGACTGGTTGGAAAATCAACATCATGGACGCGGCAGAGTCTGCACAAAAGCAAGCTGACGAAACCCACACCATCCGCGAGTTGTTCATGGCCAAGTTGGACGTGGACCAAGAAGTGGCGGACATCCTGATCGAAGAAGGTTTCACCAGCCTCGAAGAAGTGGCCTATGTGCCCTTGCAAGAGATGTTGGAAATCGAAAGTTTCGACGAAGACACCATCAACGAGTTGCGCACCCGCGCCAAAGACGCGTTGTTGACGATGGAAATTGCACGCGAAGAGAGCGTCGAAGAAGTGTCGCAAGACCTGCGTGACCTCGAAGGCTTGAACGCTGAGTTCTTGCCCAAGTTGGCCGAGAGCGGCGTACACACCCGTGACGATTTGGCCGATTTGGCCGTGGACGAGCTCACAGCCATCACTGGCCAAAGCGAAGAAGATGCCAAAGCCCTGATCTTGAAGGCACGTGAACATTGGTTCACGGGTCAAGAGTAATGGTCATGGAGAGGAATACCAGAAATGACCAGTACCACCGTAGCCGAGTTTGCCAGCGAACTCAAAAAACCCACCGACACCCTGCTTGACCAGCTCAAAGCAGCGGGTGTCACCAAGTCTTCGGCCAGCGATGTGCTGACCGAAGGTGACAAACAAAAGCTCTTGAGCCATTTGCAAGCCAGCCACGGCACGGCTTCGCCTGAGCGCAAAAAAATCACCTTGGTCAAGAAATCGACCACTGAGATCAAACAAGCGGACGCCACCGGCAAAGCACGCACCATTCAGGTGGAAGTGCGTAAAAAACGCACCTTCGTCAAACGCGACGACGAGGTGGCAGCCGAAGCAGCCGCAGCGCCTGAGCCAGCCGTTGTGCAAGAGCCAGCCGCGCCGCTGATTGATCATGCTGAATTGGCACGCCGCGAAGAAGAAGCACGCCGCCAAGCGGAGTTGATTCGTCGCCAAGAAGAAGAGCTGGCCGAAAAGCGCCGCGTGCGTGAAGAGCAAGAAGCGAAAGAACACGCCAAGCAAGAAGCCGCCAAAGCGCAAGCCCAGGCCCAAGCGGCTGAAGCTGCGGCACCTGCTGTTGAAGCGCCTGCTGAAACCTCTGCCGCAGATGCCAAAGCGCAAGCTGCTGAAACCGCACGCGCCGAAGCTGCTGCCGCTTCGAAAGCACGCGCAGAAGAAGACGCCGCACGCGCCGCCGATTTGGATGCACGTCGTCGCAAAGCGTTGGCTGAAGCCGAGGCGATTCGTCAAATGATGAGCTCGCCTGCCAAGACCTTGGTGGCCAAGAAGCCTGAGCCTACGCCTGACCCCAAAGCCATCAAAGGCACGTTGCACAAGCCAGCAGGCGCTACCAACGCACGTCCTGGTGCGCCGGGCGCTGCAGGTGCGGCAGCTGGTCCAGGCAACAAAGAAGTCAAGAGCGCCAAGCTGTCTTCCAGCTGGGCCGATGACCAAGCCAAAAAGAAAGCCATCAAAACACGTGGCGATGCCACAGGTGGCGTCGGCCGCAACAACTGGCGCGGTGGCCCCAAAGGCCGTCGTGACCGCGACCGTGATGACGACCGCGCACCACAAGCACCGGTCGAAGCACGCGTGCTCGAAGTGCACGTGCCCGAAACCATCACCGTGGGCGAGTTGGCTCACAAGATGGCGGTGAAAGCCTCTGAAGTCATCAAACAATTGATGAAGCTTGGCCAAATGGCCACCATCAACCAGCCGTTGGACCAAGACACGGCGATGATCGTGGTGGAAGAAATGGGCCACAAAGCGGTGGTGGCTGCGCTGGACGATCCAGAAGCGTTTACCGAAGAGGAAGCATCTGCTCACCACGCCGAAGCTGTGACACGCGCCCCTGTGGTGACGGTCATGGGCCACGTGGACCACGGTAAAACCTCGTTGCTGGACTACATCCGTCGCGCCAAAGTCGCCTCGGGCGAAGCCGGTGGCATTACCCAACACATTGGCGCATACCACGTGGAAACACCACGCGGCATGATCTCCTTCTTGGACACGCCCGGTCACGAGGCCTTCACGGCCATGCGTGCCCGCGGTGCCAAAGCCACCGACATCGTCATCTTGGTGGTGGCGGCGGACGACGGCGTGATGCCGCAAACCAAAGAAGCCATCAAGCACGCCAAGGCTGCTGGTGTGCCGATCGTGGTGGCGGTCAACAAGATTGACAAACCCGGTGCCAACCCAGAGCGCGTCAAAGGCGAACTGGTGGCTGAAGAAGTGGTGCCTGAAGAGTTCGGTGGCGATTCACCGTTCTGCGAAGTCTCCGCCAAAACCGGTGCAGGCATTGACGAGTTGCTCGAGCAAGTGCTCTTGCAAGCCGAAGTGCTCGAACTCAAAGCGCCTGTCGACGCCATGGCCAAAGGTTTGGTGATCGAAGCGCGTTTGGACAAAGGTCGCGGTCCTGTGGCCACGGTGCTGGTTCAGTCCGGTACGCTCAATGTGGGCGACGTGGTCTTGGGCGGTCAAACCTATGGCCGCGTGCGCGCCATGTTGGATGAGAACGGCAAGCCCATCAAGGCAGCAGGCCCATCGATTCCTGTGGAAATTCAAGGTCTCACCGAAGTGCCTCAAGCGGGCGACGAATTCATGGTCATGTCTGACGAACGACGCGCCCGTGAAATCGCCACCTACCGTGCAGGCAAGGTGCGCAACACCAAGCTGGCCAAGCAACAAGCCGCCAAGCTGGAAAACATGTTCTCCGACATGGCCGCTGGTGAAGTCAAAACTTTGCCCATCATCGTCAAAGCCGACGTGCAAGGTTCGCAAGAAGCGTTGGCTGCCTCGTTGCTCAAGTTGTCGACCGAAGAGGTCAAGGTGCAACTCGTGTACGCCGCGGTCGGTGGCATCAGCGAGAGCGATGTGAACTTGGCCATTGCCTCTAAGGCCGTGATCATTGGCTTTAACACACGCGCTGATGCCGGTGCCCGCAAGTTGGCTGAGACCAGCGACGTGGACATCCGCTACTACAACATCATTTATGACGCTGTGGACGACCTCAAAGCAGCGATGTCTGGCATGCTCACGCCTGACAAGAAGGAAGAGATCATCGGTAACGCCGAGATTCGCCAAGTGCTGCGCGTCAGCAAGATCGGTGCGATCGCGGGTTGTATGGTCACTAACGGTGTGGTGCGTCGCAACGCGAAGTTGCGTTTGTTGCGCAACAACGTGGTGGTCTTCACCGGCGAACTCGACAGCTTGAAGCGTTTCAAAGACGATGCCAAAGAAGTGAAAGAAAACTTCGAGTGCGGTTTGACCATCAAGAACTACAACGACATCGTCGAAGGCGACGTGTTGGAATTCTTCGAAATCAAAGAGGTGGCACGTACGCTGTAAAGCGTCAGTGCAATGAGGCATGGCACGTAAACCGAGCAGCACCCCTAACCGCAGCTACCAAGTGGCCGACCAGATCCAACGCGATCTGGCCGAGTTGATCGCGCGTGAGTTGAAAGACCCACGTGTAGGCATGGTCACGCTGCAAGGCGTGGAGGTGACCCCCGATTACGCCCATGCCAAAGTGCACTTCAGTGTGTTGAATGGTGACCCCGTCAAAACTGCCGAAGGCTTGAACCAAGCCGCAGGCTTTTTGCGCAACGGTTTGTTCAAGCGCTTGCACATCCACACCGTGCCGACGTTGCACTTTGTGTATGACCGCACGCCTGAACGCGCCTCCGACATGAACGCCTTGATTGCCAAGGCCGTCGCATCCAAAGCGAAGGACGACTGACATGAGCGCCGTGGGGCAGTCACAAGGGAGCGAGAAGCCTTCCAGCACACGTATGCCGCGCGTACGGGTGCAACGACGCCCGGTGCACGGCGTGTTGTTGCTCGATAAGCCTTTGGGTTTGTCCAGCAACGATGCCTTGCAAAAAGCCAAATGGCTGTTGCGCGCTGAAAAAGCAGGCCACACCGGCACGCTCGATCCTTTGGCCACTGGCGTGTTGCCTTTGTGTTTTGGTGCGGCCACCAAATTCAGTCAGCTCCATTTGGATGCTGACAAAACCTACGAAACCACCGTGCGCTTAGGTGTGAAAACCAGCACGGCGGATGCCGAAGGCGACGTGATTTCCGAGCGTCCTGTCACGTGTACCGCGGGTCAAGTGGTGGAAGTGCTGGACCGTTTCATGGGCCCGATCACGCAAGTGCCGCCCATGTACAGCGCCTTGAAAAAGGACGGCAAGGCTTTGTACGAATATGCGCGCGCGGGTGAAACCGTCGAGCGCGAACCACGTCATGTGGTGATTCACGATTTAGAGTTGCTGGACATGCAGCTCGACGGTGATGTGCCGTTTTTGCGTTTGCGCGTGACGTGCAGCAAAGGCACGTACATCCGTACGTTGGGTGAAGACATTGCCGAAGCCCTGGGGTGTGGTGGCCATTTGAGCGCGTTGCGCCGCGTGGCCACAGGCCCTTTTGTAGAGGCAGACTGTGTGACGTTGGAAGACCTCACGGCGATGGCAGAACCCGAGCGCGAAGCGCGCTTGATGCCCGTCGAGTGCTTGTTGTCAGACCATACGGCCGTCACATTGGATGCGGAAAATGCAGGTCGCTTCTTGAGCGGCGTGCGTCGTCGTGGCGCTTGGGCGGACCAAGACCGCGTGTGTGTGTTTGGAGAAAACCCACGTGCTTTGCTGGGCAGTGCCCACGTCAAAGCGGGGGAATTGATTCCGGGACGATTGTTGAGTCCCCTTGAAATTCAACAAATTTTGGAAAGATCGCCTGCCAACCAGCCCTCGCTGGCCGAGCAGGCATAAAGGAAGAGAGAAGCATGAGCAAGCAAATTCGCAACATCGCCATCATCGCCCACGTTGACCATGGCAAAACCACCATGGTTGACCAGTTGCTGCGTCAATCTGGCACCTTCGCTGACCACGAAAAAGTGGTCGACACCGTGATGGACAACAACGCCATCGAACGCGAGCGCGGCATCACCATCTTGGCGAAGAACTGCGCCGTGAGCTGGGAAGGTACCCACATCAACATCGTGGACACCCCCGGTCACGCGGACTTCGGCGGTGAAGTGGAACGTGCGTTGTCGATGGTCGACGGCGTGGTGTTGCTGATCGACGCGCAAGAAGGCCCCATGCCTCAAACCCGCTTCGTGACCAAGAAAGCTTTGGCTTTGGGCTTGAAGCCCATCGTCGTGGTGAACAAAGTCGACAAGCCAGGCGCGAACTGCGACAAGGTGGTCAACGCTGCTTTTGACTTGTTCGACAAACTCGGTGCGAACGACGAACAACTCGACTTCCCCGTGGTGTACGCCTCGGGCATCAACGGTTGGACGTCGTTGGAAGAAGGCGCTGCTGGCGAGCAATGGGGCCCTGACATGTCGGCCTTGTTCAACACCATCTTGAAGCACGTGCCACCGAACAGCGGTGACCCTGAAGCACCGTTGCAGTTGCAAATCTCTGCGCTCGACTTTTCCACCTTCGTGGGCCGTATCGGCGTGGGCCGTGTGAGCCAAGGTAAGGTCAAGCCCGGCATGGACGTGTTGGTCATGGAAGGCCCAGATGGTGCATCTGTCAAAGGCCGCGTCAACCAAGTGTTGACCTTCCAAGGTTTGGACCGCGTGCAAGTGACTGAAGCCGGTCCTGGCGACATCGTGTTGATCAACGGCATTGCCGACATCGGTATTGGCGTGACGGTGACCGACCCCAACAATCCTGCACCGATGCCCATGCTCAAGGTGGATGAACCCACGCTGACCATGAACTTCTGCGTGAACACCTCGCCTTTGGCTGGTCGTGATGGCAAGTTTGTGACCAGCCGTCAGATCTGGGACCGCTTGCAAAAAGAACTGCAACACAACGTGGCTTTGCGTGTTCGTGAAACCGACGAAGACGGTATTTTTGAAGTCGCCGGTCGTGGCGAATTGCACTTGACCATTCTGTTGGAAAACATGCGCCGTGAAGGCTACGAGTTGGCTGTGTCTAAGCCTCGCGTGTTGTTCAAAGATGTGAATGGCGAGCGCCATGAGCCCATCGAGTTGGTGACAGCCGACATCGAAGAAGAACACCAAGGTGGTGTCATGCAAGCCTTGGGCGAGCGCAAAGGCGAATTGGTTAACATGGAACCCGATGGCCGTGGCCGTGTGCGTTTGGAATACCGCATTCCTGCCCGTGGTTTGATTGGTTTCACCAACGAGTTCTTGAACTTGACCCGTGGTTCAGGTTTGATCTCTAACATCTTTGACAGCTACGAGCCACACAAGGGCGACATCGCTGGCCGTAAAAACGGTGTGCTGATCTCTATGGATGACGGTGAAATCTTCACCTACGCCTTGGGTAAATTGGACGACCGTGGCCGCATGTTCGTGAAGGCTGGCGATCCCGTGTACGAAGGCATGATTGTGGGTATCCACAGCCGTGACAACGACTTGGTGGTGAACGCCACACGTACCAAACAGCTGACCAACTTCCGCGTGTCTGGCAAGGAAGATGCTGTGAAGATCACGCCTCCGATCGACCTCACTCTCGAATACGGTGTGGAATTCATCGAAGACGACGAGTTGGTCGAAATCACGCCTAAGAGCGTGCGTCTGCGTAAGCGCTTCTTGAAAGAGCACGAGCGCAAGCGCAACAAGTAATCCACTTGTTGGCTGGAAAGCCGAGGTTGATGCCTCGGCTTTTTTATTTAAAAAGGAAACCCCATGTCCACTTACACCACCGATGTGCACGCCGAGCGTGTAGGCCATTTGGGCCTCATCACCCTCAACCGTCCTAAGGCGTTGAATGCCTTGTCGTTGGCGATGGTGCGCGAACTCAACCACGTCTTGCAGCTCTGGCAAGACGATGCACAGGTCAAAGCAGTGGTGGTGCGCGGCAGCAACAAAGAGGGGCCGTTTGGTGCTTTCTGTGCAGGCGGCGACATTCGTTACTTTCACCAAGCCGCGTTGAGCGGTGATGTGACGCTGGAAGACTTCTTCACTGAGGAATACAGCCTCAACCATTTGATTCAAAACTACCGCAAGCCCTACATCGCGCTGATGGATGGCATCGTCATGGGCGGCGGTATGGGCATCAGCCAAGGCGCTGCGCTGCGTGTGGTGACCGAGCGAACCAAAATGGCCATGCCTGAGACTCACATTGGTTTGTTCCCTGATGTGGGCGGTGGCTACTTCTTAGGCCGTTGCCAAGGCCCGATGTGCCCCGCGCACATGGGTGAATACTTGGCACTCACAGGCCATGTGCTGCGTGGCGGAGAGGCACTGCATGTGGGCTTGGCCGATGTGTGTGTGGACGCTGCCGCATTGCCTGCTGTGTGGGATGCGTTGCAACAGCGCGAGTGGGCCACTGGCGATGCCGTGGTGGCATGGCTGCGTGAACAAACTGCAGCCACAACCGCGCAAGCTTTGGCGCAGGTGCCTGCATGGCACAACGCCCCCGTCGACAAGGTGTTTGGTTTAGCTACTGTGGCTGAGATGGAACAAGCCTTGCAAGGCAACGATGAATGGTCGGTGCACACCTTGAAAGCCTTGCACCATCAATCGCCCTTGATGCTGTGCGTCACGCTGGAGCAAGTTCGCAGAGGCAAACACATGACGCTGGCGGAAGACCTGCGCATGGAGCGCGATTTGGTGCGCCATTGTTTTCAAACGGACCATTTGTCTCGTCGCGGTGTCAGCAGCGAAACCGTGGAGGGTATTCGTGCGTTGGCGGTGGACAAAGATCACACACCGAAGTGGCAGCCCGCACGCATTGCAGACGTCACGCCAGAGATGGTGTTGCCATTTTTTGAAAGCCCGTGGCCTGCGTCAGCGCACCCGTTGCGCCATTTGCGCTGAGCCACCATGAAATACGCCCCACTGAAGGGGCGTTTTCTTTTGGGTTTTGCGCGTCTTCAGCGTGGCAGCGTGTGCAGCGGAATGTCTTGGCTGCTCGCCAGTTTGTCCAGCTGTTGACGCGTTTGCATCGCGAGGAATTTGGCAATCGCCTCATGCGTGCTGCGCTTGTGCATGTGCGTGGCGGTTTGTTTAGGCAAGCCTGCGGCTTCGCACAAACGTGCGGCAAAGTGCGGCTCTAAGGCTGCCACTGCGACGCGTCCGTTTTTGCAGGGGTAGACCTTGTAGCCCGCATGTGCGCCACCCACATCGCCGCTGGGCACGGTGAGGCCCCAAGTGCGCGGTAGCGCCAAGTAGGCTGAGGCGTCGCACAACGCGACTTCGTGGAACACGCCTTTGCCTTGCGAACGGCCTGGGCGTTGGCGCACGAGCAGGGCTTGCAGCACCGCCTCAGTAGCAAACAAGGAGCCGCTCATGTCGGCGTACAAACTCGCGGGCATTTCTAGACCATTCACCAAACCGCTGTCGGCTTGGTAAGTTAAATCGTGTCCTGCTTCTTCTGCACGTTCACCCGGTGCGCCCACGATGCTCACCACGCACAGCGCAGGGTAGCGCTTGTGCAGTTCTTTCCACGCCAAACCCAGCTTCACCAACGCCGAGGGGCGAAACGAGGTGATGAGCACATCGGTTTGCGCCAGTTGTTTGTGCAGCGCAGCTTGGCCGCGTTCGGATTTCAAGTCGGCTTGCAAGACCTTCAAGCCTTGGTGCATCACCTCATAAGCAGCAGGCTTGTAAATACCCATCGGGTCTGCCGTGGTCATGCCTTTGGGAGCCAGCGGTTCGAGCTTGGTGCACTTGGCGCCCATGGCTTGCAGCCGCATCACAGCGGCTGGGCCGGGCAGGTTCAACGCGAGGGTGAGAACGCGCACGCCCTTGAGGGGCGCGCTAGAGGATGAGGTGCGAGCGGTGGTGTTCATCCCGCCATTATCGGGCGGGTACAGGGTCGACGCCGGTGCTGCGAATCACGTCAGCGACCTCGGGCGATTGAAAGAACTTGATGAGTTGCTTGGCCGTGTCTTGCTCGGTCGAGCCCTCCACCAACCCGGCGGAGAAGAAGATGGTTTGTTGCACAGACTCGGGCAAGGTGCCGATGAAGTCGAGCTCTTTGAAATAAATCAACTCGCTCACCTGTTGAAAACCCAGCTCGGCATCGCCGCGCGCGACCACAGCACCCACGCGCTCGCTCATGATGCGCTTGGCTTTGTCTTTCATTTCGTCAGCCACGCCAAGCTTGGCAAACAACTCGGTTGACAAATACGTGCCACTGGCGCTGGCCGAGTAAGCGATGGACTTGGCGTTGAGCAAGGTTTGCTTCAAGGCTTCCACGGTGCTGATGTCGGGCTTGGGCGTGCCTTTGCGCACGGCTGCACCAATTTGTGAACGCACCAAGTCCACGCGGCTGCCGGGGATGACATGGCCTTTTTTGACCATCGCTTCCAAGCCACCGTCGGACAAGATGATGAGGTCAAATTTCTCGCCGCGCGAGAAGCGTGTGGGGATCGAGTCAGGCGCGTTGCCCACCGATGCGCCAAACGAACTGATGACTTTGTGGCCGGTTTGTTTTTCAAACTCAGGCACGAGCTTTTTATAAGCCTCGGTGAAAGCGCCGGAGGTGATGACGCGAATCTCCGCCGCTTGTGCCAGCTGCGATGCGGCAAGGAATAAGCCAAGGCCCGCGAGCAGCAGGCGGCGGGTGAGGGTGTTGTGTTGCATGGTCATGTGTTGTCTCCTTGGGTTTTTATTTATTCGCCTGTGATTTTTCGCTCACGAATCACACGGCCCCAGGTGGCTGATTCTTTGGCGATGTACTTGGCCAACTCATCGCGTGTGCCAGGTTGTGGGATGAGTCCGTGGCTGTTGAGTTGCTCCACCACATCGGGTGACTTGAGCACTTTGACCAGCTCGGTGTTCCAACGGTCCAAGATGGGCGTCGGCACTTTGGACGAGGCCACAAACGCGTACCAGTTGGTGGCACTGAAGCCGGGGTAGCCAGACTCCGCAATGGTTGGAATTTTGGGGAGCTGCTTCAAGCGCTGTGCGCCGGTGCTGGCCAAAGGAATCAGCTTGCCGTTGTCGATGTAGGCCTGTGACGTGGAGTAGGTCGAGAAGTAAGCCGCGACGCGACCACCCAACAAATCTTGCAACGCAGGTGCGCCGCCTTTGTAGGGCACGTGCACGGTGTCGATGCCTGCCATATCGTCGAGCAATTCACCGGCGAGGTGCGACGCAGAGCCAGGGCCTGTGGAGGCGTAGTCCAATTTCTTGGGGTTCTTTTTGGCGTAGGCGATGTACTCGGCGAAGGTCTTGATGCCTGTGCCTGCATTCACGACCAAGACGTTGGGAAAGTTCACGCCCATGGTGATGGGGGAGAGGTCTTTGACGGGGTCGTACGCCACCTTCATCATGTGCGGCGCAATGGTGAGCGGGCCGACGGAGCCAAACAAAATCGTGCTGCCATCGGTCGGGCCATTGGCTGCAAATTGATGCGCGATGTTGCCGCCTGCTCCACCGCGGTTGTCCACCACCACGGAGGCGCCAATGTTCTCGCCCAGCTTTTTGGCAATGATGCGTGCGGCCGTGTCGGCTGCGCCACCTGCTGCAAAGCCAACCACCATCGTGATGCTTTTCTTCGGTGGAAATTCTTGTGCTTGAACTGTCAAGGCACTGAGGCCGAGCGCCAGCAAGGCGCAGGTGTTGATGAAGTTGCGTTTGTTCATAGTTGTCCCTTTCAAATTAGTCGCTGCCCAAACCAATGGTGTTGGGTTGTCTTTTTTCTACTGAATACCGCAGCAAGGCCGCTGTTCTAAAAATACCGTGTGCAAACTTGCCGTAGGGCAGGGTGGCAAACAAGGCCATCACCACGCCCAAATGAACGGCCAGCAAAGCGGGCATGGCCACGCTGCCACGACCCAGCCACAATGCCAAGCCGCTCAAGCTGATGAAAAACAGCAGAGCGATGAAACCCAAGTCCATCGGCTTTTGCGCCACATCGCCGTGCGAGGGGTGGCGCTGCAAGTTGAGCTTGAACAAGCCAGCCGTGCCCAGCAACAGGCTCACGCCACCGATGACGCCCAACACTTTCGGAATGCTCGGCAGGTCATAAGGCGCGGCCCAGCCGAATGCGTAGTGGTACACCGTGGCCAAGCTGGTGGCTGCAAAGCACAGCATGAAACCGTAGAAGGTGAGGTGATGTGCGCGACGGCGCGAGAGTGTGAAGGCGTCGTCTTCGTTGTTGCAACCTTCGCCGTGGCCGCCATCCAAATACTTCAAGCGCAACACATCGTGGGTAGCCTCACCTGCGGCAGGTGGTGTGAGTGCGGCACCGCTGGTGGCAGGCGTGATGTCACGCCAAAAACGGCGCACACCCAATGCGAGCGCCAGCGTTGCAAACAAGAACACGGGAGCGAACATGCCCACCAGCAAGTTGTGTGGAAACAGGTTGTAAAAGTTGCCGTCCAAATTGCTGGACAGTAGCGTGCCGTTCATTTGCAAAGTCAACAGCAAGAACAGCGACAAGCCTGCGGCCAAGGCCAACGACAAGGTGAGGCCGTTGCGTTTGTACAGCGCACCCAAGGCCGGTGGCCAGGCGTAGTCGGCATAAGTTTGTCCACGCACTTGGGCCATGGCTTGCGGCACGTTGACGGCGAACTCGTGCGGCGGTGCGTACTGGCACGCGTGCAAGCAAGCGCCGCAGTTGTGGCACAGATTGGCCAAGTAATGGATGTCGGCTTTGTCAAACGCCAAGCGCCGTGTCATGGCGGGGAACATGGCACAAAAGCCTTCGCAGTAACGGCAGGCATTGCAAATTTGCAGCTGTCGTGCGACTTCGGTTTCGGGGGCTGACAACACGACTTCGCCATTGGCCAAGGCGCGTGCGTCGCGGGTGAGGGCCTCAAGCGTTTGCATGTGATGCCTCCTTCAAAGCCAAAGCTGCTTTGGCCGCTTGGGTGCCTGCGATGCGGCCAAAGGCTGTGCCAATCGACATGCCCACACCGGCGGTGTAGCCCTTGCCCAGCACGTTGCCGGACATCATTTCGCCCGCCACAAACAGGTTGCTGCTTGGCACATCGTTGAAGCGTACGGCGGCTGTTTCATCGGTTTTCAAACCGAGGTAAGTGAAGGTGATGCCGGGGCGTAGCGCGTAGCCATAGAACGGCCCTGTGTCGATGGGGCGAGCCCAGTGGGTTTTGGCTGGGGTCACGCCTTCGGTGTGGCAATCGTCCAAGCTGGTGTGATCAAACGTGCCGATGCGACACGCGTGGTTGTAGTCGTTGAGGGTTTGCATGAAAGTGTCTGTCGGCAAGCCCAGCTTTTGCGCCAGTTCGGGCAGTGTGTCGGCTTGCACGCCCGGAAACACGGGCGGCATGAAGCGGCCAATGGCCTTGGCATCGATGATGGAGTAGCCGATTTGTCCCGGCTGTTGGGCCACCAAACGGCCCCAAATGGCGTAGCGCTTGGGCCAGAAGTCTTCGCCTTCGTCGTAGAAGCGTTGACCGTCGCGGTTGACCACCACGCCGAGCGACACGCAGTCAATGCGTGTGCAAATGCCGCCGTCGTACAGCGGCGCGCGCGCATCAATCGCCACCATGTGGGCTTGTGTGGGGTCGCCAATGCGGTCAGCCCCATGCGCCAACATGTGTTTGAGCAACACGCCTTGGTTGAATTGCGTGCCACGAATGAGGAAGTTATCAGCGGGCCATTCGCCGCGCTCGTTTTGGCCCCAGGCTTCGCGTAGCCATTCGCGGTTGGATTCGAAGCCACCCGCAGCCAAGACGCACGTTTTAGCGGTGATGCGTTCGTTGCCGACATAGGCGGCGACGAAGCGTCCGTTCTCGATGTCGAGTTTGTCTACGGGCGCGTTGTAGCGAATTTGCACGCCCAGTTTTTCTGCGCTGCGGAAGTAAGCGTTGACGAGGGCTTTGCCACCACCCATGAAAAACGCATTGGTTCGCGCCACGTGCAAAGCGCCTGAGAGCGGTGGCTGAAAGTGCACGCCATGTTTGCGCATCCAATCACGGCAAGTGGATGAGGCGCGGATGACCAAGCGTGCCAACTTTTCGTTGGTGATGCCGCCGGTGACTTTGAGCAAGTCTTGCCAATACTCTTCTTCGGGGTAGGCGTCGACCAGTACGTCTTGGGGTGCATCGTGCATGCAGCGCAGGTTGCGGGTGTGGCCTGAGTTGCCGCCGCGCCATTCGCGAGGCGCCGCTTCGAGCAGCAGCACCGAGGCGCCGGCTTCAGCGGCCATCAAGGCGGCGCAAAGGGCAGCATTGCCGCCGCCGATGACCAGCACGTCTGGTTCTTGTGTACTTGCTTGGGTTGTCATGTCCTAGAGTGTCGGACGAAACACAGTTGCTGAGAAGTGAAATATCGGCTTTGATTATTTCGTTTTTCGCATCAATGTGTTTTTGCTGTTCTTGGGCTTGAGGTGTGCTTTTTGAATCAGCTCAAAAAACGCCTGAGCCGCTGGTGACAGGCTGGTGTTTTTGTGCCGCAGCAAAGCCACTTTGCGTTTGACCACGGGGCCGGTTAGGGTGATTTTGCGTACGTGAGCGCGGTCACCTTCCAGCAAGGTGGACGAGGGCAGGATGGCGCAGCCCACACCGGCTGCCACCAAGTTGATGGCGGTGGCGTGGTGTTGGACCTCGTAATTGCCGTTGAGGCGAATGCCGTGTTTGGCCAATTGATAGTCCATGAACACGCGCGTGGCCATGAAGTTGCTCACCACAATCAAATCGGCTTCACGCATATCGGCCCAAGTGACCGATGTTTTGCCTTGCAGCGGGTGCGTGTCGCGGCAGATGAAGACCAGCGGGTCATCAAACAGCGGGGTTTCAACCAAATCAGGGTGCGATTCGCCATTCACGGCGATGCCGATTTCGGCTTGGTGGTGCAACACGGCTTGGCGTACCTCGTAAGAGGCGGCATCCAACAAGCGAATGCGGTTGCCCGGGCACACATCGGCGTATTGGCGAATCAGCTGGGGCAGCATGTGCGCCGCCATGCTGGGCACGCAGGCGAGGGTGAAGTTGCCCTTGGCGTGTTGTGACATGTCTTTGAGTCGGCCCACGGCCGAGGTCATCTCATTCACGATGGCGCGTGCTTGAGGCAAGAAATCACGGCCAACGGCCGTGATTTCCACACGGCGTGTGGTGCGGTCGAGCAGCTTCAAGCCCAAATAGGCTTCGAGTTTTTGCACGCGGCGTGTGAGTGCGGTTTGCGTGATGTGCAGTTGCTGAGCGGCTTTGTTGAACCCGCCGAGCTCGGCTGTGACCACGAATGCTTGGATGCCATCAAAATCTATTTTCACGGCGCAATTGTGGATGAAGATGGCACACCAGATTTTCCTGTTGCTGGATTTAGAAAAGAGGTGATTTGCAGGTTACAATGATGGAATCGGGGCGTAGCGCAGCCTGGTAGCGCATCTGGTTTGGGACCAGAGGGTCGTAGGTTCGAATCCTATCGCCCCGACCATAAAAACAAAAAAGGCCTCGTTCTTCGAGGCCTTTTTTCATTTCTGTCCGTAGCTCAGTTGGATAGAGCAACAACCTTCTAAGTTGTGGGTCACAGGTTCGATTCCTGTCGGACAGGCCACTTCCTCTTCAGTTGCTGTTAATTGAACAGCCAATCTGGATGCAAGGCCACATAGCAGTGTTTCTCTCCCAAAAACTGCCCATCAGGACTCACGCAAAAGTTGGCACGGCGAAACTTCTTTTCATCCGTCAGCACGTACGAGCGATAAAGCTCTTTGCTATGTAAGCCGGTCTTGTCTTTGGGAAACAGCATCATGAGGCGTGTAGAGCCACATTCCCCCATCTTGATGCATTCCTTCTCGGCTTTTTCGTCGGTGTAAAACTCAATGTAGACAGCGCCTGGGAATTTGGTGTTCGCTTTGGCAATCTTGATCATGCAGGGCATGTCTTGCGCATGAGGTAGCCCCATGCGATCGGCGAAGGTGTTCATTTCAGCCAAGACCGTTTCTTTGAACTTGGTCTTGATGGTCTTGTGACACACAAAGTAGTCGGCATATTTGTTGGAGAACATCGCCGGTGTCAGCGGGCGATTGTTGCCATCGAGTTTGATCACTGCAGGGTCATACACCGCGCTGACCGCAGGCTTCTTGGCATCCTTGCCATGCCCCCCCCCGTGACCACCACCATGGCCATCATCTTTTTTCTTTTCTTCTTTTTTAGGAGGTGCGCCGTGCCCGTCGTCCTTCTTCTCTTCCTTCTTAGGAGGAGCACCATGGCCATCGTCCTTCTTGCCATGGTCGTCTTTTTTCCCATGGTCATCGGGCTTGCCGTGGTCGTCCTTCTTTCCATGTGCATCTTTGGGCTCAGGCTTGTGCTCCTTCGGCTCGGCCTTGGGGACTTCTTGAGGCTCTTCAAACTTCGGCTTGGCCACACGCTTGTAAACGTAGCCACTGCGCCCCTGTTCGCCTTCTTCTTCCACGTAGTCGAACTTGGGCTTGGGCGGTTCTTCCTTGGCCGCAGGCTTTTTGGGCGGGTCGTTGGCCAACGCTGGCGAGCTAATGACGCTCGTCAGAACCAAGGTGGCAGCAATGAGGGGGGAAGAAAGAAAACGCATATCCCAAGAAGATCGACTGTTCAAGGGTAGGCTTTAGCCCCTTCGGCAAAAAAGCCTCAGGGCACGGTGTAGCAGGTCGTATCGGGGTAGTGCTTGCCTTTGTCGGTGACGCACTGCTGAGAAATCAGTTTGCGAGACATGTCGGACAAGAAGTAAGAGCGGTACAGCACTTTGTCTTTTGGAATCAAGCTGACACTGCGAAACACAGGGCATTGCTCGTTGCGCACGCAGGCTGTGAGGCGCTGTTCGTTCACGTAAAGGTGAATGTTTACGCGACCTGGTGTGAGGCTTTTTTCGGTGCCGATGCTGACCACACAAGCGTCGCCTTTGACGAATGGCAACTCCACCAGTTCGGCAAAGTAGTTCATTTCAGCCACCAACAACTCGCGAAACCAGGGGGCCACGATGCCTTTGCAGTCATAGTAGTCAAGCTTGGTGGTGTGAACCAGAATGTCTGTGAAAGGCTTGTTTTTAGGGCCTAGTAACAACATCGGCTCAGCCCCTGACTGTGGCGGACGAGCCAGCAAAGCACGCGATGCTGCAGGTTTGTCTTGTGCAAAGACGCCTGTCCAAACAGACAGCAACAGGCAGCTCAACAGGAGAAACTTTTTAAACATGACGTCTTTTGATTCGGTTGCAACAGGGCTAACTTTATCAGTTTGTTGTTGCTTGCTAGACACCTTGGCTGAAAAGCGCAAAGGTGTTGAGACATACATCTAATTAGTGTTTGGCAAACTGGGTCGCGCCAAACAACACCTCTTTAGCTTTGTCGTCTTGTAATGGCTTACGCAAATCAGCCAATACCTGCACACCCCGCTGCACCGCAGGGCGAGCTGAAATCAGATCAAACCAAGCTTTGAGGTGCGGGTAGTCGGCCCAATCAATGCCTTGGTTTTGCCAACTGCGCAGCCAAGGAAAGATGGCGATGTCGGCAATGCTGTAGCTGTTGCCGCCGATGAACTTGCTGTGCTGCAGGCGCTTGTCCATCACGCCATACAAACGTTTGGCTTCGTTGGTGTAGCGGTTGTAGGCATAGTCAATCTTCTCTGGCGCGTAGATGCGAAAGTGGTGCGCTTGGCCGAGCATGGGGCCGACGCCGCCCATTTGGAACATGAGCCATTGCAACACCTCAAACTTGGCGCGGTCGCTCTTGGGCAAGAACTTGCCGGTTTTAGAGGCGAGGTACAACAAAATTGCACCCGATTCAAAGAGGCTGATGGGTTTGCCGTCGGGGCCGTGCGGGTCAACCAAGGCGGGGATTTTGTTGTTGGGGCTGATCTTCAAAAACTCAGGCTTGAACTGATCGCCTTGACCGATGTTGACAGGGTGGGCCAGCCAGTCGCGGCCGAGCTTCAAACCACACTCTTCGAGCATGATGTGCACTTTGTGCCCGTTGGGCGTTGGCCATGAATAAACGTCAATCATCTGTGCTCCTTAGCTGCCGCGTGTGACGGGCATGTCAATGTCTTGCGGTGCGCTGGCGATGTGCCGCGCGAGTTCGAGTTTAGCGATGGACTGGCGGTGCACTTCGTCCGGCCCATCGGCCAAGCGCAACCAGCGCTGGGTGGCGTAGGCGTAGGCGAGAGGGAAGTCGTCAGACACGCCCGCTGCGCCGTGGGCCTGAATGGCCCAATCCAACACTTGGCTGGCCATGTTTGGGGCAATCACTTTGATCATGGCAATTTCTGCACGGGCTTCTTTGTTGCCCACGGTGTCCATCATGTAGGCCGCTTTGAGCGTCAGCAAGCGCGCTTGCTCAATCATGATGCGTGACTCGGCAATCCGCTCGTGCCACACGCCTTGGGCCGACAAAGGCTTGCCAAATGCCACGCGCGAGTTGAGGCGTTTGCACATCAATTCCAACGCGCGTTCGGCCGAACCAATGGTGCGCATGCAGTGGTGAATGCGTCCAGGGCCTAGGCGGCCTTGCGCAATCTCGAAGCCGCGGCCTTCGCCGAGTAGCAGGTTGGCGACGGGTACGCGCACATTGGTGAGCGTCACCTCCATGTGTCCGTGGGGCGCATCGTCGTAACCAAACACGCTCAAAGGCCGAACCACTTTCACGCCGGGGGTGTTGGCCGGCACCACGACCATGCTTTGTTGTGCGTGTTTGGGCGCGGATGGATCTGTCTTGCCCATGACGATGTACACCGCACAGCGTGGGTCGCCCGCGCCAGAGCTCCACCATTTGGTGCCGTTGATGACGTAGTCATTGCCATCGCGCACGATGCTGCATTGGATGTTGGTGGCGTCAGACGACGCCACGGCTGGCTCGGTCATCAAAAACGCCGAGCGAATTTCGCCGCGCAGCAAGGGCTCAAGCCATTGGTCTTTGAGGGCTTCGCTGGCGTAGCGCTCGAGTGTTTCCATGTTGCCCGTGTCGGGGGCTGAGGAGTTGAACACCTCGGCCGCAAATGGCACGCGGCCCATGATTTCGCACAAAGGGGCGTATTCCAAATTGCTCAAGCCTGTGGGCGCACGTGGGCTGTGCGGCAAAAACAAATTCCACAAGCCTGCTTGTTGCGCGAGGGGTTTGAGTTCTTCGACCAACTGGGTGGGCACCCAAGCGTTGCCCTTGGCGCGGTTGGCGGCAACTTCTTCGAAGAAGCGTCGTTCGTTTGGATACACGTGCGCGTCCATGAAGGCCAGCAGCTTGGCTTGCAGGTCTTTGACTTTGTCGCTGTAGTCGAAGTTCATGTGGTTTCCTTGTCTTGTTTTATGTCTTAGGCGCGTTGCGCAAACTGCCACGCCAACTCAGCCATGGGGCGTGCGCCCGCACCGTTGGCTTTGGCTTGATCGCTTGATGCTGTGCCTGCTTCTACGCGCTTGGCAATGCCTTGCAAGATGGCCGCAATGCGGAACATGTTGTAGGCGAGGTAAAAGTTCCAATCGGCTTTGAGGTCGGCAGGTGTGGCCAAGCCTGTGCGGTCGCAATAGCGGTGAATGTTCTCGTCTTCGCTGGGAATGCCCAATGCCGCGATGTCCACGCCACCAATGCCTCTGAAGGTGCCCGGCGGAATGTGCCAACCCATGCACAGGTAGCTGAAGTCGGCCAGTGGGTGGCCCAATGTGGACAACTCCCAATCGAGCAACGCCACCACGCGTGATTCGGCGGGGTGGAACATCAAGTTGTCCAAGCGATAGTCGCCATGCACGATGCTGACTTTGCTCTCGTCTTTGGCGCTGGCGGGCATGTTGGCGGGGAGCCATGCCATGAGTTGGTCCATCTCGTCGATGGGCTGTGTGACGGACGCGAGGTATTGCTTGCTCCAACGGCCAATTTGGCGCTCGAAGTAATTGCCGGGGCGGCCATAGCTTTCAAGGCCGCGCTCTGTAAGTTTGACCGTGTGCAGCGCCGCAATGACGCGGTTCATCTCGTCGTAAATCGCCGCGCGTTCGGCGTTGTGCATGCCCGGCAGGGTTTGGTCCCACAGCACGCGGCCTTCAACGTATTCCATCACGTAGAAAGCGCGTCCGATGATGGACTCGTCTTCGCACAGCACATGCATCTGAGGGACGGGTACGTCGGTGCCGTGCAGGCCTTGCATGACTTTGAACTCGCGCTCAATCGCATGGGCCGACGGCAGCAGCTTGGCCACAGGGCCAGGCTTGGTGCGCATCACATAGCTTTTGCGCGGGGTGA
>Ga0228699_1000048_pt1 | contig 121499 bp, 137 predicted proteins | sample McNCre217_Aug_MG_FD_178016 | JGI IMG/M metagenome (GOLD analysis project Ga0228699, IMG submission 178016) | Freshwater microbial communities from McNutts Creek, Athens, Georgia, United States - 2-17_Aug_MG | ecosystem: Environmental > Aquatic > Freshwater > Creek | place: USA: Georgia... | reverse complement strand
GTCTGCGCCGTTGCGCGCAGCCACCATGATGTCTTTGGCGAGCTTGCCAAACATGCGGCCTTTGGCGTTGGCGGCTAAGTCTTTGCCTTTGGCTTTCCATTGAGCGCCCATGTGTGTGTTCCTTTGTGTTTTGTAGGGAGGTGTTTAGGTGTCGGTACTCGCGCTCCAGCGCTCGTTCCATGCGTGTTCAATTTGGCGACGGTCTCGCTTGGTGGGGCGACCGTGCTCAATGCTGTGTGCGGGTTCAAACGCCAAGCTGTTTTGCTCGGCTTGTTTGGCGCGCAGTGCGATGCTCTCGGCCGTCTCTTCGTAAAGCTGTTGCGCCACGGGGGCGGGGCCACGTGTAGCGCTGATGCCTTTGACTTGAATGGTTTTGCTGATGTTGCCTTGGCGCACGGTGAGCGTGTCACCCACTTTCACTTCGCGTGCAGGCTTGACATCTTGACCGTTGATTTGCACGCGGTGTTTGGTTACCTCATCGCAGGCCAAGCTGCGTGTTTTGTAAAAGCGTGCGGCCCACAGCCACTTGTCGATGCGCAGGCTGTCCATCAGTGGTTGAACACGTCCAACACGCGCGTCAGGTCGTGTCCTGTGTAGGTGGGCTTGGGGCCGATGGCTTCAAAAGGCAGCTGTTGGCGATTGACCCACAGCGTGGTGAAGCCAAACCAAGTGGCCCCCAACGCATCCCAACCATTGCTGGAGACAAACAAAATGTCTTGTTTCTCAGCGGGAATGGTCTGTTGCACCAAGCCATAAGCTTCGGGCGAAGTTTTGAACAAGCGAATCGGGTCGACCGAAATGACGTGGTCAATCAACTCGGTCATGCCCGCGCTCGACACGGCAGTGCTCAGCATGTCCATGCTGCCATTCGACAGAATGGCGGTGGTGATGCCGCGCTCTTTCAGGCTTTGCAACACGCCCACGTTTTCTGCGAAGGGCGTGAGCTTGGCGTACTGGCCCATCAGGGCGTCGATGTGTTCGGTTTTGGCATCGAGCTTGAAGCGCTCTAGCGTGTAGAGCAAGGCACTGCGCGTGATGTCCCAAAACGATTGGTAGTGGCGGCTGCCTTCTGCGCGGTGCGGGTCGGATAGGGTGATGAGCCGCGTGTAGTCAATCTGCTTGTCACGCCACAGCACCGAGATGGCTGCGCCTTGGCCCGGGTAGAGCTGCTCGGCCAGTGCGCCGATGGAATAGACATCGAACAACGTGCCATAGGCATCGAACACAACAGCTTTGATCGACATGTTCAGTCCTCGTTGGGCAACAAGCAGCAGGTGTCACCACTGGCGGGGCGTTCGAGCTTGATGCGGTGGATGTTGGGCAGCGTGGCTTTGAGGTCGTTGTAGATGAACGCGCACAGGTTCTCAAGCGTGGCGGGGCCAAGGCCGGCCACTTCGTCGAGGAAATGGTGGTCGAGCTTTTCGCGCACTTTCTCCACTTCTTGGCGCAAAAACGCGAGGTCCATCATCATGCCGGACTCGGGGTCTGGCTTGCCTGCAATGGTCACTTCAGCGTGGTAGGTGTGGCCGTGGATGCGCAGGCTGCCTTCCGCATCAATCTTGCGGCGCAGGGTGTGAGCGGCTTCAAAGTAGAAGCGCTGGCTGAGTTCGTATTTCATCGGATGCCAATCAACTTATGGGTTTGCACGCTCAAACGCCAGCGAGGGTTCGCTTGGCAGTAGGCCACAGCTGCTGCGGTGTTGGCAGCGGCGTTGGGCCCGTCCATGGGCTGCAAGTAAAAGTGTTCAAAGTTCAACGCTTCGTACAGCGCAGGCTCAGCGCCCGCTTGCGGATACACCAGCTTGAGTTCTTGGCCCGTGGCCACCACGCGTTGGCTGCCGGCTTTGGGGCTCATGCACAACCAGTCAATGCCTTTGGGCGGCAGCACTGTTCCGTTGGTTTCTACGGCAATGGTGAAGCCAAGTGCGTGCAGGGCTTCGACCAAAGCCTCGTCCACTTGCAGCAAGGGCTCGCCACCGGTCAGCACCACAAAGCGGTGCGCGGTGTCGGTGTCTGGCCAAAAGCTGGCAATGGCTGCGGCCAAGGCTGGGGCGCTGTCAAACTTGCCGCCGTGCGTGCCATCGGTGCCGACAAAGTCGGTGTCGCAGAACTGGCAAATGGCCGAGCTGCGGTCCTCTTCACGGCCGCTCCACAAGTTGCAACCGGCGAAACGACAAAACACGGCGGGTTGCCCTGCATTGGCGCCTTCACCTTGCAAGGTGTAGAACATTTCTTTCACGCTGTACGTCATGCCGCTATTTTCGCAGCAAGTTGAGGCGTCTCTCCAAACGGCGGATGAAGGTGCGACACTTATGAATTTGGTGGGTTCAATAGGAATTAGACGATGGACGTCTTGACGACACAAACCTTGTCCGGGGTGAACACAGGCATTGAGATTGCGGGAACGGTGGCCTTTGCTTTGTCTGGGGTGATTGAGGCGGCCCGTAAAAAGCTCGATGCCGTTGGCGTCTGCGCCGTGGCAAGCGTGGCGGCCTTTGGAGGGGGAACCCTGCGCGATGTGTTGCTGGACCGTCGCCCCCTGTTTTGGATTGAGCAGTCTTGGTATTTGTGGTCCGTGTTGGGTTTGTGCATTGCCGCCATGTTTTTGATGCGTGCTCAGCATTTCAAGCCCACTGAGAAGTCCATGCAATGGCCGGATGCGCTAGGCCTTGGCCTGTTTGCCGCCAGCGGCACGCAAATCGCGTTAGGTCTGGATATGCCAGCACTGATTTCGGTCTTGATGGGGGTCATCACCGCCACCTTTGGTGGTGTGTTGCGCGACATCGTGTGCAACGAAATTCCCACTGCTTTTCACGATCACCACCCTTATGCTGTGTGCGCATTTGCCGGCGGTTGGGTGGTGGTGGTCTTGCACTATTTGCGCTTTGATCCCAATGCGGTGGTCGCGATTGGTGCCGCCACTGTGACCTTGCTGCGCTTGGCTGCGCTGAGGTTTGAGTGGCGTTTGCCTGCGTGGAAGATTGAAGACTGACGTTTGTATCTTTAAATGATCTTCACACTCAGATTGGGTAAGCCGTCGATGTGCATTTCAATCACATCGCCGCGCACCACGGGCCCGACGTTTTCTGGTGTGCCTGCATAAATGATGTCGCCAGGGAACAGCTCAAAGGCCTCGGAGAGTTTGCTGATTTGCTCGGCGACCGACCAAATCATTTGATTCAAATCGGCTTTTTGTTTGACTTGCCCGTTCACCTTGAGCCAGATGTCGCCCTTGGTGAAGTGGCCTGTTTGCGCCACTTGGTGGACAGCGCCAATGGGTGCTGAGCGGTCAAAGCTCTTGCCAATTTCCCAAGGCTTTTTTTGGTCGCCCATGCCGCGCTGCAAATCGCGGCGCGTCATGTCTAAGCCCAATGTGTAGCCGTAAACCAAGTCGAGCGCTTTGTCGACCGAGATGTTGCGTCCACCTTTGCCAAGCACGGCGACCAACTCGGCTTCGTAGTGGTAGTTTTTGGTGAGGGTGGGGTAGGGGTGATCGGCGACTGTGCCTGCTGCCACGTACTGAATGGCATCGGTGGGTTTTTGGAAAAAGAAAGGTGGCTCGCGCGATGGGTCTGAACCCATTTCGCGGGCATGTGCGGCGTAGTTGCGGCCAATGCAGTAAATGCGGCGAATGGGAAACATCTCATCCGAGCCAATGATGGGGATGTAGGTGGCAGGAACGCTGAACGGTGTTTTGGGCGCGTTGGCGGCGATGCCCGGTGTGGCGCATCCGACCAAGGCGCCTGACGTGACGAGGGCAGAATTCTGAAAGAATTGACGGCGTTGCATGCGGTGTCTCCTGTGTGGCCAGTGTGTGGCGCTTGGGTTGTGTGATGGCGCATTCTTGCTGAATGGCGTGTGTGGCACCAGCCACGATTGACACCTTGGTTACTCAGTGGGAGTTTGTTTTTTGTGATGCACGTTTTATATTCTTTTCGCCGTTGCCCCTATGCCATGCGCGCCCGCTTGGCCTTGCTGTCGAGCGGCGTGGTTTATGAGCACCGAGAGGTGGCCTTGAAGGCTAAACCGGCTGAGATGTTGCAGGCTTCGCCCAAGGGCACGGTGCCGGTGTTGTGTTTGTCCACGGGCGAGGTGTTGGAGCAAAGTTTGGACATCATGGGGTGGGCTTTGAAGCAACGTGACCCTGATGGCTGGATGCCTTCTGGGCAAGATGTTTTGGCGGAAACACAGCAACTGATTGAGTTGAACGATGGGCCGTTCAAAGCTAACCTAGACCGTTACAAATATCCACAACGGTTTGGCTTGTCAGATGGCGTGGCGCATCGTGACGAAGCGGCTGCGTGGTTGCTCACACTCAATGTGCGTTTGCAAAAACACGCGTTTTTAGCTGGTGAACGCTGGGGTTTGTTGGATGCAGCCGTGGCCCCGTTTGTCCGCCAGTTCGCGCGCACTGAGCGCGCTTGGTTTGATGCACAGCCTTGGCCGCACTTGGCGCAGTGGTTGGTGAACTTCGAAAACTCAGCGGCATTTGCTGCGGTGATGCACAAGCACCCGTTGTGGGTGTCGAGCCGGCCTTAAGTTGCAGCTTGCAAAAACTCTTTCACCCAATCCCATTGCGCTGGCACATTCAGCGCCGGTGCGTGGCCGCAACCTTCAACTTCCAAGGTGCGCAGCAAGCCCAACGCACCCGGCCCGCGTGTGCGCATGGCATCGAGGGTGTCGGTTGAAATCAAATCAGAGTTGGCGCCGCGCATCACCATCACGGGAATGGCCAGTGCGTCGTACTCGCGCCACATGGGGTACTCGGGCACTTCGCGGAAAAATTGCTGCGTGATGGCGGGGTCGTAATGCGGCGTCACGCGCCCATCGGGCAAGCGGCGGGTGGAGTTTTCGCACAAGTGGCGCCACTGGGCATCGGTGAGTGCGCCAAAGGGGGCGTAGGCCGCACGAAAGAAGGTTTCTAGCTCGGGCATGCTGTCAAACGCGGGCGGTTGGCCTGCATAGGCTTTGATGCGGTCGACGGCCACCCCAGAAATTTCAGGCGCAATGTCGTTGAGCAGCAAGCTGTGAATACGCCCCTTGAACCTCGGCTCCACCAGGCCCGCTGCGCATACCAAGCCAAGCGCACCACCCATCGATGTGCCCACCCAGTGCGCGTGTTGGATGTTCAAAGCTTGCAGCATGTCCCACGCGATGTGGGTGTAGGTGACAAAGCTGTAGTCTTCTTTCGGGTCGCGTGCCCATTGGCTCAAACCTCGGCCAATCGTGTCGGGGCAGACCACGTAGTAGTCGTGGCAGAGCTGTTCGGCGAGCCAGTCAAAGTCCCGCCCGGTGCGGGCCAAACCGTGCCAAGCAATGACCGCGGGCTTGCTGACATCGCCCCAGGTGGTGACATGCAAGTTAAAGCCGTGACAAGTGAGGTAGTGCGATTGAGGTTTCATGAGGTGTGCGAAGAGTTGAACGATTGTGCCCATCGGACGAAGGCTGGCGGCTCAGCGTTTACGATTGCACCTATGCAATTGCAAGATATTTTGTATTTCCAAGGTTTTGGCACGCGCCGCATTTGCGCTGGTCTGGTTCAACAAGGCCATGTGCAGGTCGATTTGGGCGAGGGCTTGGTGCCCTGTGACGATGCCACACAGTGGGTCGATGTGCACGACGGGTTGAGCTATCAAGTGCAGGGCGTGAACTGGCCTTACCAAGACAAAGCCTATGTGCTGTTGCACAAACCCGCGGGCTACGAGTGTTCGCACAAGCCCTCGGCTTGGCCGAGCCTCTACACCTTGCTGCCTCCGCCCTTGCGTTTTCGTCCGCAAAAAGGGGCCGTGCAGGGGGTGCAAGCGGTGGGACGTTTGGACCAAGACACCACGGGCATGTTGGTGTTGACTGACGATGGCCAGCTGATTCACCGCATGAGCTCGCCGCGTCACCATGTGCCCAAGGTGTACGAGGTGACCACGGCCGACCCGTTGGACGCCAAGCAAGTGCAGCGTTTGTTAGACGGTGTGGTGCTAGACGACTCTCCCAAACCCGTCAAGGCAGCTGCCTGCGAGGCCGTCGCCGAACACCACTTGCGCCTGACTCTGACCGAAGGCAAGTACCACCAAGTCAAGCGCATGTTGGCGGCGGTGGGCAACAAGGTAGTGGGCTTGCACCGCTCGCAAATTGGCGCGATGCCATTGCCCGCCGATTTGGCGCCCGGGCAGTGGCGTTGGATCACGCCAGATGAGTTGAAGCTGTTAGCTACAAACGCTTAACTTCGCGGTGTAGGTGTGGCTTGTTTGCGCTGCATCAACGAAATTTGACGGAATTGATGCCCCGTGCGAGCCAGACTTAAACCTTGCTCGTTACACTGGGGGTTGATTTTTCAAGGTATTTTTTGTGTTTTTGATTCAACGTTTGACGCTGGCTTTGGCTGGCGCACTGCTGGTTGCAGCGCCTGCTGCGCAAGCAGCCAACCCGATTTTTGTACTGAACTCTTTGGACGCCAACGTCAGCGTCATTGATCCCTCGACGTGGCAAGAAACGCGCCGCATTGCAACTGGCAAAGAGCCGCATCACATCTACCTCACGCCCGACGAAAAATCGGTCATTGTGGCCAATGCCAGCAGTGATTCGCTGACGTTCATTGACCCTCGCACGGCCGAAGTGCAACGCGTCGTGCGCGGCACGATCGATCCTTATCAGCTGCGTTTCTCTCCCGATATGAAATGGTTCGTCACGGTGGCCAACCGTTTGAACCACATTGACATCTACCGTTGGGACGGCAAAGAGCTCACGCTAGCCAAGCGCATTCCTTCGAGTCAAACACCTAGCCATATTTGGATTGACAGCAAAAGCACCACGGCTTACGCCACCATGCAAGACAGCGATGAGTTGGTGGCGGTGGACTTGGCCACGCAAACGCTGAAGTGGCGCGTCAAAACAGGCAAGATGCCCGCCGATGTGTTTGGTACGCCCAACGACAAATACCTCTTGGTGGGCCTCACGGGTGACAACCATGTGCAGGTGTTTGATGTGTCGGGTGCTCAACCCACAGTGTTCAAAACCATTCCGACAGGCAAAGGTGCGCACGCGTTTCGTGCCGCAGGGGACGGTCGCCATGTGTTTGTGGGCAACCGCGTGGCCAACACCATCAACAAAATCGATTACCTGACTCTTGAGTCGGTCATGCAATTTCCGGCACCCGGTGGGCCTGATTGCATGGAGGTCACAGCAGATGGCAAGTTGTTATTTGTGTCGTCACGCTGGATAAAAAAAATGAGCGTGATTGACACCGCCACAGGTCAACTCGTGCGCCAAGTCAAAGTCGGCAAATCGCCTCACGGCATTTGGACTTTGGACCACGCCAAACGGTATTGATGGCCATGCGTTGCTTGGTTCTTGCTTGTTGGGCTGCACTGAGCATCGCTGCACACACCGCGCAAGCGGCTGCACCTTGCAGCAAGCCGCTCTACCTCACATTCGACACGGGGCACATGGGTGTGGCGCCGCTGATCGCCGATGTGTTGAACCGCCAGAACGTCAAAGTCACGTTCTTTGCCGCCAATGAAGCCACCCAAGAGGGCGATGGTTCCTTGGGTAATCACTGGGCGGCATGGTGGAAAGCCCGTGGGGCAGAAGGCCACGCCTTTGCTTCGCACACCTTTGACCATGTGTATTGGCGCTCCGACTTGCCACGCGGCAGCTGGCAGATGCGCCCCACCGCAGGTCCGAGCAAAGGGCAAACCGAGGTGTGGACCAGCCAACGCTATTGCGACCAATTGCAACTCGCCAACACACGCCTAGAGCAGATCACGGGTGTGAAGCCTTTGCCGTTGTTCAGAGCCCCTGGTGGAAAGACCTCGCCCTCGTTGCTCACGGCCGCCAAGCAGTGTGGCTTTGCCCATGTGGGGTGGGCCGATGCTGGCTTTTTGGGCGATGAGTTGCCGAGCGACAAATTTCCTAACGCGGTGTTGTTGCAACGTGCGTTGAACAACATCCACTCGGGTGATATTTTGATGGCGCACTTAGGGATTTGGTCACGCAAAGACCCATGGGCGCCAGCGGTGTTAGAGCCCCTGATTGAAGGCCTGAAAGCCAAAGGGTTTTGTTTTGCCACGCTCAAAGAGCATCCAAAATTCGCCCCATGGATACGCTGATTGATTTGTTCGCCAACACCCAAGCGGCGCTGTATGAAAGCGTGATGCAGCCGCTGGCGTTTGCCTTGGGGCTCGGCAACCGCTTGGAAGATGTCTTCAATGGCACGGGCTGGTTGCTGGTTGGACTGATTCAAATTTTGGTGATGGTGGCGGTCATTGGGCCATTGCAGCGTTGGCGGCCCGTCGAGGTGATCAGCGATTGGCGTGCTGTTCGCACCGATGTGATTTACACACTCATACACCGCTTGGGCTTGTTCCGCGTGGTGCTGTTTCTGGTGGTCGACCCGGTGTTGGATACCTGGATGGGCGAGCTGCGCGTGCAAGGCTTTGGCACCTTCCACCTAGAAGATGTGTGGCCGGGTGTCACCGATGGGCCGTTGGCGAGTTTTGTGATTTATCTGGTGGTGTTTGACTTCGTCAACTACTGGCTGCACCGCGCACAGCACCAGTGGCATTGGTGGTGGGCTTTGCATGCGGTGCATCACTCGCAACGCCACATGACGCAGTGGACAGACAACCGTAACCATTTGCTCGACGACTTGATGGGCGCCGTGATTTGGGTGTGCATCGCGCAGCTCATTGGCATTGCGCCTTCGCAGTTTGTGGCCGTGGTGGCCATGACTCAGTTGTTTGAAAACTTCCAACACGCCAATTTGCGCGTGAGCTTTGGCGCCATTGGTGAACGTCTGTGGGTCAGCCCACGGTTTCATCGTTTGCATCACGCGATTGGCTTGGGGCATGAAACTGAGCTAGGTGCAAAAAAAGTGCTCGGCGGGCACAACTTTGGTGTGCTCTTGCCTTGGTGGGATGTGCTGTTTGGCACCGCCAACTTTGACCAACGCTTTGAAGCCACTGGCATTCGCGACCAAGTAGAGCAGGGTGCAGATTACGGCGAAGGTTTCTGGTCGCAGCAACGATTGGGTATGAAACGCCTCATACAGGCTTTAGGGTTGTCTTCCACCCGTTAAACACCTGCGGTATGCTTTTGGCATGCGTTTGTTCTTAGATTCTTTTTGGCGTGCGTTTGCGTATTGCTTGATGCCGCGCGTCATGGTTCTCTCACTGCTGCCGCTGGCCATGTTGCTGGTGCTCTCAGTGAGTTGGGGCTATTTCTATTGGGCACCGACGCAAGATTGGGTGCGCGAGATGCTGGCCTCATGGCAAGTGCTGCAAGGCATGCTCGATTGGTTGCAAGACAACGGCGCGGGTGAATTGCAGGCAGTCGTGGTGCCGTTGGTGGTGATTTTCGCCATCACCCCGATCTTGGTGATCATCTCTTTGCTGGCCGTATCTTTGATGATGACACCCGCCCTGGTCGACTTGGTGGTGCAACGCCGCTTTGCGCATTTGGCGCTCAAACACGGCGGCACAGCCCTGACCAGTTTGGCTTGGACGGTGGGCTCCACCCTCATTGCCGTGGTGGCCATGCTCATCACGTTGCCGCTGTGGGCGGTGCCGCCTTTGATGTTCATCATTCCACCGCTCATTTGGGGCTGGCTCAGCTACCGTGTGATGGTGTTTGACGCTTTGGTCTTGCACGCCAGCCGGGAGGAGCGACTGGCCATTGGTCGACAGCACCGCCTTTGGTTGCTCTTGATTGGTGTGTTGACTGGTTATTTGGGAGCGTTGCCCAGTTTGGTCTGGGCCTCGGGTGCTGTCTTTGCTGCCGCATTTTTGGCGCTCATTCCGTTGGCCATTTGGATTTATGCCTTGGTCTTTGCATTCACCTCCCTGTGGTTCTCGCATTACAGCTTGGGTGCGTTAGAAGCCCTGCGAGCCGAGTCGGGTACGTTGGTGATGGGCGCCTCGGTGCCGTTGCCCGCGGTAGCATCGGCCGATGACTCAAGCACAACCCCAAGCCTCTAAAGCTCGGCCAGAGATTGGCCTCATCATCGTTGGCGATGAAATTCTCTCGGGCAAACGTGCCGACAAGCACATGCCCAAACTCATTGAACTCTTAAGCGAACGCGGCCTGTCGCTGGATTGGGCCGACTACGTGGGTGATTCGCCTGAGCGCATCACTCGCACACTGGCGCGGGCCTTTGAAAGCAACAGCCTTGTGTTTTCGTGTGGCGGCATTGGCGCTACGCCCGATGACCATACCCGCCAATGCGCTGGCAAAGCCTTAGGTGCTGATCTTGTTTTGCACCCGCAAGCCGAAGCTTTGATTCGTGAGCGCATGCAAGATACCGCCAAAGAGCAGGGCGTGCCCTACGAACCCGATCGCCACGACAACATCCATCGCTTGAACATGGGCGTGTTCCCTGTGGGCGCGAGCATCATTCCTAACCCGTACAACAAGATTCCAGGCTTCACGTGCCACGGCGCTGGCGGCGGCGCCGTGCACTTTGTGCCCGGCTTTCCGGTGATGGCTTGGCCCATGATGGCGTGGGTGCTGGATACCCACTACCCGCATTTGTTTCAGCGTGAGGCGTGGGTGGAGCAGTCCATCATCATCTACGGTTCCATGGAAGCCACCATCACCCCGTTGATGCAAGACCTCGAGCGTGACTTTGACGGCATCAAGGTGTTCAGCTTGCCCAGCGTGGACCACCCAGAGCATGGCCGTCACATCGAGTTGGGAGTGAAAGGTGCGCCTGAAAAAGTGGCACCTGCCTATGCGGCCATGTTGGCGGGGCTCCAACCGTTTGGTTTCAAACTCGGCCCTGAATTGGTGCGCAAAAACTAAAGAACCATTTTGGTGCAAAATTGCACCAAAATGGTTCGATTGACTTTTTTGGATTTGATGCTTGCAATCGACTTTTGCTGCTAATTTGCAGCAATCTCAGGGCAAAATAGGCGACTTGACGGTGACGCCAATGACAGTCGATGAAAGCCAGCGTTGGCACAAAAACTGCATTCTCAAACCTCGAAACACTTTTTAATCCAACCTACCCTAGCAGGAGAACTTGATGGCCAAGACCGTCGCAGACGTAATGAAAATGGTGAAAGAGAACGAAGTTAAATTCGTTGACTTCCGTTTCACCGATACCCGTGGCAAATGGCAGCACATCACTGTGCCCGTGTCGCAGTTTGACGAGAGCAAGTTTGAAGATGGTCAAGCGTTTGACGGTTCTTCGATTGCTGGTTGGAAAGGCATTGAAGCCTCTGACATGTTGTTGATCCCTGATGCCAACAGCGCCATCATCGATCCCTTCTTCGAAGAAGTTACTTTGGTTTTGATCTGCGACGTGATCGAACCCACAGACGGCAAAGCTTACGAGCGTGACCCACGTTCCATTGCCAAGCGCGCTGAGACTTACCTCAAGCAATCTGGCTTGGGCGACACCGCTTACTTTGGTCCAGAGCCAGAATTCTTCTTGTTTGACGAAGTGCGTTGGAGCACTGAGCCAAACAACACCTTCTACGCGATCAACGAGTACGAAGCGCCTTGGAACAGCGGCGAGAAAATCGAAGGCGGCAACCGCGGCCACCGCAACCGCGTCAAAGGTGGCTACTTCCCAGTGCCTCCCGTTGACAGCACACACGACATGCGCAGCGAAATGTCTTTGTTGCTCGAAGCCGTGGGTATCCCAGTTGAAGTGCACCACCACGAAGTGGCTGGCGCTGGTCAGTGCGAAATCGGCACCAAGTTCTCCACTTTGGTCGAGCGCGCTGACTGGACATTGCTGCAAAAGTACGTGATTCACAACGTGGCCAACGCTTACGGCAAAACCGCTACTTTCATGCCTAAGCCATACGCTGGCGACAACGGTTCTGGCATGCACGTTCACCAGTCCATCTGGAAAGACGGCAAGAACTTGTTCGCAGGCAACGGCTACGCTGGCTTGTCAGACTTGGCTCTGTACTACATCGGCGGCATCATCAAGCACGCACGTGCTTTGAACGCGATCACCAACCCTGGTACCAACAGCTACAAGCGCTTGGTGCCTCACTTCGAAGCCCCAGTGAAATTGGCTTACTCTGCCAAGAACCGCTCTGCTTCGATCCGTATTCCTAACGTGGCCAGCGACAAAGCCCGCCGTGTGGAAGCGCGTTTCCCCGATCCATTGTGCAACCCCTACCTCGGCTTCGCAGCCTTGTTGATGGCTGGTTTGGACGGTATCGAGAACAAGATCCACCCAGGCGAAGCAGCGACCAAAGACTTGTACCACCTCCCACCCGAGGAAGACAAGTTGGTCCCAACCGTGTGCTCTAGCTTGGATCAAGCCTTGGAAGCCCTCGACAAAGACCGCGCCTTCTTGACCAAAGGCGGCGTGTTCACCGACTCATGGATCGACTCTTACATCGAATTGAAGATGCAAGAAGTGACCCGTAGCCGCGTGGAAGTGTCTCCCGTCGAATACGACATGTACTACTCGCTGTAATTCGTTACACCGACGCGTGCAATGAAAGGACGGCGCGAGCCGTCCTTTTTTGTTTCACATCACTGTTTATGCATTTGAAATTGCTCTGTTCTGTTCGTGTGTGGGTGTTGATGGGATTGGCCTGTGTCGCGTGCACCGCCACGGCCACCTCAGAGTCGCAGCGCATTTACCGCTGTGGCAACGCCTATACCAACCAACCTGACTCCGCGGCGAAATGCAAGCCGTTGGCGGGCGGCAGTGTGACGGTGATTGAAGGTACACGGGTGCAAGCGCCACAAGCCGTGGTGCCGAATTCAAATGCAAGCGCAACTGCAGGCTCAAATGGTGGCTCCGCCAAGGTGGATGCGGGTGAGCAGCGTCAGCGTGATGCGCAAGCGCAAACTGTGTTGCAAGCGGAGTTGCAAAAAGCGCTCAAGCAACATGCCGATTTGCTGCGCGAATGGAACAATGGCGAACCTGAACGCCGTGCCGATGAGTTTCGTCAACCTCAAAAATACCAAGACCGCGTGGCACAGCTGCGTGGGGCCTTGCAGCGTGCAGAGGCTGATGTCGCGGGTTTGCAGCGCGAGTTGTCGCGCTTGACGCCACCCGCATCCGCTGGAGGTAAGCCATGACCCATTCAGCCTCAACATCGATTGCACATGATGCCTTTGATCTGCTCGCGACCTTGGTGGCCGTGGTGCGCACCGATGGTGTGGTGGTGTTTGCCAATGCTGCCCTCGAAGATGTCATGGGCGTGTCGCGGCGCACCATTGAGGGGGCCTCGTTGGCGGGCTACTTCAGTGAGCCGCTGTCGTTCGAGAACGCCTTGCAAGGCGCTCAGACCCGAGCGTTTGCCACTTTGCGTTACGACGCACAGCTGCGCCGCCCCTTGCAAGACCCGTTGCCGGTGCACGTTATCGTGGCGCCCACCGATGTGGCGGGTGAGGTGTTGGTGGAGCTGCTGCCGCTAGAGCAGCAAACCCGTCAAGACCGCGAAGCACGCTTGATTGACCAAGCGCAGGCCAACAAAGAGCTGATTCGCAACTTGGCTCACGAAATCAAAAATCCTTTGGGCGGCATTCGTGGTGCGGCGCAATTGCTGCAAATGGAGGTCGAGAGCAAAGACCTCATCGAATACACCCAAGTCATCATTCACGAAGCGGACCGCTTGCAGTTGTTGGTGGACCGTTTGTTGGCCCCGCATCGCCGTCCGCATGTGGTGGGCGATGTGAACATTCACGAAGTGTGCGAGCGGGTGCGCAGCCTCATCTTGGCCGAGTTTCCCAAGGGCTTGCGCGTGGTGCGTGACTACGACACCTCGATTCCAGAGATTCGGGGCGACCGCGAGCAACTCATCCAAGCGGTGCTCAACATCGTGCACAACGCAGCCCAAGCTTTGGTCGACCGTGTGGCTGAGGGCGATGCCGAAATTGTTTTGCGCACGCGCATCAGCCGACAAGTGACATTTGGCAAACAACGCTACCGCTTGGCACTGGAATTGCATGTCATTGACAACGGGCCTGGCATTCCAGAAGACATCAAAGATCGGTTGTTCTTTCCTTTGGTGTCGGGGCGGGATGGCGGTTCGGGCTTGGGGCTGAATTTGGCACAAACTTTTGTGCAGCAGCACCACGGCTTGATCGAGTGCGACAGCGTGCCGGGACGCACGGATTTCAAAATCCTCATCCCGTTGCCTTGAAGCCGCCAGTGGCTCCTAACTTAGAAATGAAAGTGCCGAGATGAAATCGATTTGGATTGTGGATGACGACCAGTCAATTCGCTTCGTGCTGGAAAAAGCGCTGCTGCGCGAGAACCTGCCCACCCGCAGCTTCACCAGCCCGCGCGAAGTGCTGCAAGCGCTCGACTCGGTGACGGATGAAGACGGCCCTCAAATTTTGGTCAGCGACATCCGTATGCCCGGTGGCTCGGGTTTGGACTTGCTCACCAAGGTGAAAGAACGGTTGCCTGCGTTGCCCGTCATCATCATGACGGCCTTTTCAGATTTGGACAGTGCGGTGCAGGCGTTTCAAGGCGGCGCGTTTGAATACCTGCCCAAGCCTTTTGACTTGCCCAAAGCGGTGGAGCTGATTCGCCGCGCGATGGACGAAAGCCAACGCGAACAAGCGCAAACCGAAGCGCAAGACGCCACGCCTGAAATGTTGGGCCAAGCGCCTGCTATGCAAGATGTGTTTCGCGCCATTGGCCGATTGAGTCAAAGCCATGTGACGGTGATGATCACAGGCGAGAGTGGCTCGGGCAAAGAGCTCGTGGCGCGTGCGCTGCACAAGCATTCGCCACGCGGCGATGCGGGCAGCAAAGGTCCGTTTGTGGCGATCAACACCGCTGCGATTCCGAAGGACTTACTGGAGAGCGAACTCTTTGGTCACGAACGTGGCGCGTTCACGGGCGCACAAACTACGCGCCGAGGCCGCTTTGAACAAGCCGAGGGTGGCACCTTGTTTCTCGATGAAATCGGTGACATGCCGTTTGATTTGCAAACCCGCTTGCTGCGCGTGTTGAGCGATGGCAATTACTACCGCGTCGGCGGGCACAACGCCATCAAAGCTAATGTGCGCGTGATTGCAGCGACGCACCAAGACTTAGAAAAGCGCGTCAAAGACGGCGTGTTCCGCGAAGACTTGTTCCACCGCTTGAACGTGATTCGTTTGCGCTTGCCCGCGTTGCGTGAACGCCGTGAAGACATTCCCACCTTGACGCGCCACTTTTTGCAGCAGAGCGCACAACAATTGGGCGTGGAGCCCAAGCGCATCTCTGAATCTGCACAAACAGTGCTCAATCAGTTTTCGTTTCCGGGCAATGTGCGTCAGCTCGAAAACATTTGCCACTGGTTGACTGTGATGGCTCCGGCCCAAGTGATTGAGCCCAAAGACTTGCCACCGGAGGTCACGCTCTCGGCCGAAGCTTTGGCTGCGATGGGGCATGCTGGGCAAGACACGTCTGGCGTGTTGTCTGCCCATCTAGCCGAGTCGGTGGGCACTGTGGCGCAAGCTGCGCATGATGCGATGCCCACAGGTCCGAGCGTGGGTGCAGCACCTGTGGTGCTCAATATGCCGGGTGCTGATTGGGAGCAAGGCTTAGAAGCCGAAGCCATGAGCTTGTTGGTGGCTGGTCGTACCGATGTGTGGGATGTGTTGGTCAATCGCGTGGAAGCCAAGCTGATTCAAACCGCCTTGGCCAACACACGCGGGCGACGCATAGAAGCTGCGCAAAAGTTGGGCATTGGCCGCAACACCATCACCCGCAAAATTCAAGAGTTGGGTTTAGACGATTGACGTGGCAAGCCCATGCGTGCAAGGACTTGCGGTTCGATCAAGCCAGCGTCACCACCACCGGCGTGTGGTCGCTGGGGCGCTCGTTTTTGCGAGGGGCTTTGTCAATCACGCACGCTTGTACGCTGGCTTTGAGTGCGTCGCTCACCAAGATGTGGTCGATGCGCAGGCCGCGGTTGCGACGGAAGGCAAACTCGCGGTAGTCCCACCAGCTGTAGCTTTTCTCTGCTTGCTCAAACAAGCGAAACGCATCGTGCGTGCCGAGATCAATCAACGCTTGGAAGTGCGCACGTTCTTCTGCGGTGCAGTGGATGGTGTCTTTCAACGCCACCGCATCCCACACATCGCGGTCGTCGACGGTGATGTTGAAGTCACCCATCAACACCAACTTGGGGTGTTGTGCCAGCTCTTCGCGCAGCCAGTGTTGCAGCGCTTCAAGCCAACGCATTTTGTAAACAAACTTGTCGCTGTCAGGGGCTTGGCCGTTGGGGAAGTACGCGCCAATCACGCGCACATCGCCCACGGTGCCCGCAATCACGCGGGCCATGTCGTCTTCAAAGCCGGGGATGTTTTTCACCACGTTGGCAATGGGTGTGCGCGAGAGCAGGGCCACGCCGTTGTAGGTTTTTTGGCCGAAGAAGGCCACTTGGTAGCCGGCGGCTTCAATGGCTTCGCGCGGAAATTTGTCGTCTGTGGTTTTGGTTTCTTGCAGCACCAAAGCGTCCACGGGGTTGGCGGCTAACCAGTCCAACACCTGCGGCAAGCGCACGGTGAGCGAGTTGACATTCCAGGTGGCGAGTTGCATGGCCATCAGATGTGCAGCGCTGCCAAGATGCCAATGGCAATGCCAAAAGCACCTGTGCCAAACATGGCGTATTCGAGCCACACCTTGCGTGTGAGTAGCGCAATCGCAGCCAAGGCAATCGCCACTTGCAGAACAGTCGTGGCTTGCGCCCAGCGGTGGTGCTGGTGCATTTGTGCCTCAGACATTTCGTCAAACTCTTTGGACTGCGCTTCGAGTTTTTCTGCACCGGTTTTGATGTCGGCCTTCTCGGTTTTGTAGCGCTCAATTTGCGCTTGGTAATGTTCAGCCTTGCTGGCAGGCGCCAACTCCAAAGCCAGCTCCATCAAGTTTTGCTTGCTGCTTTTGGCTTGGTAGTAATTCCACTGGTTGGCTGCTTCGGTCTTTTTGATGGCCGCATCGTTTTTGTACAAACCTGCAGCGGCTTGAGTAGCACCACCCATGTAGCCAAAGATCGCACCCACCGTGGCGATGATGGCGGTGAACATCGCAATCTTGTTCGTGAAGCCACCGCTACCGCCGCCGTGGCCTTGTGCGGCGTGTTCGAGTTCATGGTCGTGCGGGCCGTGCACGTGAAAACCGTCGTCTGACATTGAAAAGCTCCTGCTTAACGGGTGAGGGTGACAAAGCTGTAGGTCAAACCGTTGGCGGCTACGTGTGTGCTGCGTTCGGTCTCTGTCCAGCTGGCATCGAAGGTGGGGGCGAAGGCATCGCCTTCAAAGTCGGCATCAATTTCGGTGACCACGGCGCGTTTGGCTAAAGGCATGGCTTGCGCGTACACCTCGGCGCCACCGATCACCCACACTTGCGCATCGGCGGGGCAGTGGGTGAGTGCGTCTTCGATGGAGTGGGCCACCACGGCACCATCGGAGTGCCAATCGCGCTGACGTGTGACCACGATGTTGGTGCGACCGGGCAAGGGGCGAAATTTCGGGGGCAGCGATTCCCAAGTTTTGCGGCCCATCACCACGGGCTGGCCGAGGGTGGTTTGTTTGAAGTGGGCCAAGTCCTCGGGCAAGTGCCAAGGCAGAGTGTTGTCTTTGCCAATCACACCGTTGCGCGCACGCGCAAAAATCAAATTCAAAGCCATGCTTGTACCGCCGTGCTCAAACTGCGACGGGCGCTTTGATGGCACCGTGGCATTGGTAGTCCAACACCTCAAAGTCTTCGTACGCGTAGTCGAAGATCGAGGCAGGGTGACGCTTGATGTTCAGGGTTGGGTAGGAAAAAGGCGTGCGGCTGAGTTGCAGTTCCACTTGTTCGTGGTGGTTGCTGTAAATGTGGCAGTCGCCGCCGGTCCAAATGAAGTCACCCACGTCTAAGTCGCACTGCTGCGCCACCATGTGCGTCAGCAACGCGTAGCTGGCGATGTTGAACGGCACGCCCAAAAAGATGTCGGCACTGCGCTGGTACAGCTGGCAGCTGAGCTTGGCTTTCTCGCTTGGGTTTTGTGCGGGCGCCACATAGAACTGGAAAAACGCGTGGCAGGGCATGAGCGCCATCTTGTCGAGCTCAGCCACGTTCCAAGCGCTCACGATGATGCGGCGGCTGTCGGGGTTGTTCTTGAGCGTGTCCATGACTTGCTGGATTTGGTCAATGTGGCCGCCGTTCGGGGTGGGCCAGCTGCGCCATTGCACGCCGTACACCGGGCCGAGGTCGCCGTCTTCGCGCGCCCATTCGTCCCAAATCGTCACGTTGCGCTCTTTGAGCCAGTTGTTGTTGCTTGATCCTGTGAGGAACCACAGCAGCTCTTGAATGATGGAGCGTAGGTGGACTTTTTTGGTGGTGACCAGCGGAAAGCCTTCGTTCAAATCAAAGCGCATTTGGTAGCCAAAAACACTGCGTGTGCCGGTGCCGGTCCGATCAGTTTTGGTCACGCCATGGGTGTACACATGGCGCATGAAGTCTTCGTATTGCTGGCGAATGGGGCGCATAAGGGTAAGTCTGTAAAAAACTCACCAGAGTTTAAGCGTTTGCGCATGAATGCCGCGTAATAATTAAGTTTTCTACGCCATGAGGCGTATTGACGCCATTGATTCACACTGCGACAGTAACCTTCTTATTTCTAGACAAGTTGTGATAAATCTGTCAAATATGACACTCAACCAACATTCAGAATCCAAACGCAATGTGTATGACACATGCGATCCGCATTACCTGCGCCAACTTCGTGAGGCCGCGGGGATGGATGTTGTGGTGTTGGCCAAAACAGCGTGTCTGTCTGTGGCGCAAGTCCGTCAATTAGAGTCAGATGACCGTGACGGCTTGTTTTATTCGGACGCGATCAAGCGCCAAGCCTATAAACGCGTACTCATGATTTTGGGGGCCGAGCCTCCTGTGGTCGAAGTACCTCAAGAGCTGCGTGATTCAAGCAAAGTTGCACAGGCACATTTAGACACTTTGGATCAAATTGTGGCGATGAGTGAGCAGCCCAGCATGAACCGCTCTGGCAAACACATGATGAGCGATGGCTTAGACGCGCTCAAATCGCACAAGCAAGCCATAGGTGCCTTGCTGTTGCTGGTCGTGGCTGTCGTGCTGTTTGTTCTCAGTGATCCTGCGAGTAACTCGGCAGAAGCGACGGTGGCATCTGCTCAGCCTAAATCATCGGCGGTCTTGGCTGATGCCGTGGCAACCGCTGCATCCGCTTCGACGGCTGTTCAGGCGTCTGTGACCGCGACAGTGGCATCGATCTCTCTCCCTGCGGTGGTCGCTTCGGCCCCTGTGACTGAAATCGCAACACCAGTGGCTTCGGCAGCGGCCCCGATGGGGATGGCGCATAAATTGGGCGTCTGTGCATATTCAAACGACGCGATGCCGCAGCTGACGTCTTTGTTGGCAAAAAAAGAGACGCGTTATGTGTACTTGGTCGGCACGACCAATACAGAGATTTGTGTGGTGGATGCGAACAAGCAAGCGACGCTGGTCCAGCTCAAAGCCGGTGAAAACCGCAGCGTGTACGGTGCTGCTCCTTGGCAAATTTCAGGCACGCAGTTGCAAAAAACACAGATTTTTTTCCAAGGTGCTCGCGTCTCTGTGCCTGACAGCATCACGCACCAATTCAAGTTAACAGAAGTCGTCCTCTCTCGATAACCGCATGTTTAAAAAGATGAAGTTTGGGCAGGCCGACCAAGGCGCTGCTACCGAGAAAACCATCATTGGCCAATCAGCGGTCGTGGTTGGCAACATCGTTTCGCAAGACTTGGTGCAACTCAAAGGGCATGTGGTTGGCAATATTGACGTCAATGGCAGCCCGAACGCGCAGTTGTCCGTTTTGTCTCAAGCGCATGTGGAGGGTGACATCAATGCCCAACAAGCCGTGGTGAATGGTGTGGTCATGGGTAATATTGAGTCGACAGGACGTGTTGAGCTGCATTCAGGTGCCGATGTCAAAGGCAATATTTCGTACGCCACAATGGCCATCGAACATGGCGCAAAGCTGTACGGCATGATGAGCAGCCATGATGACAAGTCCTCCTAAGCGTACGGATTGCATGGGGCATGTCATCGTGATTGATGACGATGCTTCTGTTCGCCGCAGCCTGTGCACCATGCTTGAGCGCGCTGGTTACGAGGTGAGCCTCTATGAGAGCGCCGATCTGTTCTTGCGTGATCCCGTGATTCCTGCGCTCTCTGTGATCTTGCTGGATATGCGTATGCCTGGGACGACAGGTGTGGGTTTGCAAGCTCAGTTGAAGGTCATTGCACAGCACGTCCCCGTGATTTTTGTCAGCGGCGATAGCCGTCCAGACGAAATCATCATGGCGATGAAGCAAGGGGCGGTGGATTTTTTGCTCAAACCCTTTGCCGCACAAACCATGTTGGATGTGATTCAGCGGGCCATGTCTTTGTCGGAGCAATCCATTGTGAGTGCCAACAAAAACATACAGGTGTCAGAGCGTCTGAAGCGTTTGACCCCGCGCGAGATGGAGGTCTGTCATTGGATGGTTCGAGGCTACTCAAACCAGCAAATTGCCGCCCTTGATGGGGGAGCCTCTGCCACCATCAAACTTCACCGCGCACGCGTGATGGACAAAATGGATGCCAACACCTTGCCTGAGCTGATTGATCTCTTGATGGGCGTCGACATTCCAGCCCCTCAACGTCAAGCCGAAACCAGCTAAGCGCTGCTGCTCAAACACCTTTTGCGTGTTGCAAGCGCAAACGCACATGCAATGCGCACGCAGCGAACAAGACCACACACAAGAACACCTCCAGTAAGGCCAAGTAGTTGCTTGGCGCGGCATCACTCCACGCGCGTACCACGCCCTCGGTGAAATACAGCCAAATCAACAGGCTCAACCAGCGGTAGGTGTACATGCGGTTTTTCAGCAATCCCGTGAGCGGAAAGCACAGGGGCAAGACCTTGAGTGTCAGCAGTGTTCCACCAGGACGCACAGGGGCCAGCCACAGTTCCCACGCCACGCCCAACACAATCAGCCCCATCAGGCTGATGACGGCCAAGCGACGAGTCCATGTGACATGGGCGAGCGATTTTTCTTCGAGGAGCGGAGCGTCTTGGGTCATAGAAAGTGGGATGATTCAGCCCCATGATTGTCTCGCATCTCAAACTCTTCTTTGCACGTTTGCCGAATTTCCCGTGGCGACATGCGGCTCAAACGCTGCGCGCGCGTTTTCGTGAAGATCGACTGGGCCAAACCGCCGGTAGTTTGACCTACACCACCATCATTGCCTTGGTCCCCATGGTCACGGTGGCATTGGCTGTTCTGACCGCATTCCCTGTGTTTGGCGACTTTCAGACGGTGTTGCAAAAACGTTTGATTGAGAGCTTTGTGCCCGACAACATCTCTCGCCAAGTGTTGGGCTACATCACCCAGTTTGCGAGCAAGGCCAGCCGCCTTGGCGTCGCTGGTGTGATGGCGTTGTTGTTGTCGGCGCTTGCCTTGGTGTTCACGATTGATCGCACGCTCAACGCCATTTGGCGCGTGCGTCATCGCCGTCCCTTGCCGCAAACCATGTTGCTGTATTGGTCTGCGGTCACTTTGGGGCCGTTGCTGATGAGTGCCAGTTTTGTGCTGATGTCGCAAGTGGTGGCGGTGTCGCAAGGCTTGGTGTCCGATACGCCGGACAGCTTGCGTTGGCTGCTGAATGTGTTGGAGTTCGGCTTGATGGTGTGGGCGGTGAGCGCCTTGTTCAAGTTTGTGCCCTATACCCAAGTGCGTTGGAGTCATGCACTGGTAGGCGGCTTGTGGGTGGGTGTTGCGACCGAAGTCGCACGCAAAGTGCTGGTCTATTACTTTGGCAAGATGAGTGGCTACTCATCCATTTATGGCGCATTTGCCACCTTGCCCATCTTGTTCATTTGGATTTATTTGGCTTGGACCATTGTGTTGATTGGTGCAGTCTTGGTGGCCAACTTGCCTAGCTTGGTCGGTGGCATCAAGCGCGATGGCCGCAGTGTGGGCTGGCGTTTTCAGTTGGCGCTGGAAGTGTTGCAACGTCTCAACGTGGCGCGCCATGCCGATGAGCGAGGTTTGAGCCTCATGCAGTTGTGCGAGGCCTTGCACCTAGATCCGCTGCAGCTCGAAGAGGTGTTGACCACGTTGGTTGACTTGGATTGGGTGGGCCGCTTGAGCGAATCCACCAACGTGCACCAAGACGCGCAAGCCTCGCGCTATGTGCTGTTGGCGGACCCGCACCAAACCGCGCTTGCGCCTTTGATGGACCGCTTGCTGCTGGTGCGCAGCGCCGAGAGCGAAGGCCTATGGATGAAGTGGCAGGACCTGCGCTTGCGCGATGTGTTGTGAGTCAACGCGCCTTTAAAAAGTCTGTCATCGCCTTCAAGGTTTCCTCAGGCGATTCAGCCATTTGATGATGCCCCATGGGCACGGTGACCACGCGGTAGGTTTTGCCACTGGCCTTGGCTTGATCAATCAAGCTCTTGGCGGCTTTTGGGGGTGTCATTTGATCGCTCGCACCCAGCACAAACAGCACGGGGCATGTGAGGGCGCTTATGGCTTCTAAGCCGCCTGCATAGCTGTCGCAAGCCACAAAGCCGCGATGAAAAATGTTCACCTTGGCGTTGCTGGCCAGCACGCGACGACCCAGCGCCATGGACGTGCCATACACCCAGGTGCCGGGCCCGAGTGCCGAGGGCGGCGCGGCCAGCGTGGCGCGTGAAAACACGTTCACCATCTGCAACGCTTTCATGGGCTCGTTGAGCGAGGCCTCAATCAACGCGGGCGACACCTTCATGGGAAACGCTGTGCCCACCAACACGGCATGGGTGATGCGCTCTTTCAAATTCGCCGCCGCTTGCAGCGCAATCAGCGAGCCCCAGCTGTGGCCCACCAGTGCCGCCTGTTTCACGCCTACAGCGTCCAGCAGGTTGACCACAAAGTTGGCGGCTTCTTCCACGCTGGCAGGTGCTTCGCCGCCGCTGCGGCCATGGCCAGGCAGGTCGACAGCCAAGACATTGAAGCCGTGGTGTGCCAAGTAGCGGCTTTGCAAAATCCACACGCTGTGGTCGTTGAGCACGCCGTGGATGAATACCACCGTGGGCTTGGCAGCATCGAAGTCTTTGCCGCCTGTGTAGGCGTAGGTTTCTTGGATTTTCATCACGCCCCCGCTTTTTCTGCGGCTTTCAGCGCGCGCTTCAAGTCGTCGATCAAATCGTTGGCGTCTTCGAGGCCAATGGACAAACGAATCGTCCCCGGACCAATGCCTGCGCCACTCAGCGCCTCGTCGCTCATGCGGAAGTGGGTAGTGCTGGCCGGGTGAATCACCAAGCTGCGGCAGTCGCCCACGTTGGCGAGGTGGCTGAAAATTTTGAGGGCCTCGATGAAGGCCTTGCCTTGCTCGCGTGAGCCTTGGATGTCAAAACTGAACACCGAGCCCGCGCCGCGTGCGCCAAAGCGCAGCAGTTTTTCGGCCAGCGCGTGGCTGGGGTGGCTCTCGATGAGTGGGTGGCCCACACGGCTCACCAGCGGATGGCTGGCCAAGAACTGCACCACTTTTTCGGTGTTGGCCATGTGGCGGTCCATGCGCAGCGAGAGGGTTTCGATGCCTTGCAAAATCAACCACGCGCTGTGCGGGCTCATGCAGGCCCCAAAGTCGCGCAAGCCTTCGCGGCGGGCGCGCAGCAAGAAGGCACCGACGGTGCTTTCTTCGCTGAACACCATGTTGTGAAAGCCTTCATAGCTTTGCGTCAGCTCTGGGAATTTGCCCGACTTGTCCCAATCAAAGCTGCCGCCGTCCACCACCACGCCACCGATCACCGTGCCGTGGCCGCTTAAGAATTTGGTGGCCGAGTGGTAAACCAAATCAGCGCCTAACTCGAAGGGCTTGATCAAGTAGGGCGTGGTGAGGGTGCTGTCCACCAACAGCGGCACACCCGCTTCATGCGCCATCGCCGAGACCGCTGGGATGTCCAACACATCGAGGCCAGGGTTGCCCACGGTCTCGCCAAAAAACAATTTGGTGTTGGGGCGCACGGCGGCGCGCCAAGCGTCTAAGTCGTTGGGTTTGACGAAGGTGGTTTCAATGCCAAAGCGGCTCAGCGTGTAGTGCAGCAAGTTGTGCGAGCCGCCATACAAGGCCGTGCTGGCCACGATGTGCGAGCCCGCGCCCATGAGCGTGGCCACGCACAAATGCAAAGCCGCTTGCCCGCTGGCCGTGGTGATGGCCCCAATGCCGCCTTCGAGCGCCGCCACGCGTTGCTCTAGCACCGCATTGGTGGGGTTGCTGATGCGGCTGTACACATGGCCGGCGCGCTCCAAGTTGAACAACGAGGCGGCATGCTCACTTGACTCAAACACAAACGAGGTGCTGAGGTGAATGGGCACGGCGCGTGCGCCCGTGGCGGGGTCAGGGGCTGCGCCTGCGTGTAGGGCGAGCGTGTCAAAGCTAGGGTCGGTGTAGCCGGGCATGGTTTCCTCGGGTGTTTTGTCAGAATGGCGTGAGCCATTGTGGGCTATATTCCGACCATAACTGGGGGAGATAAACCATGAAAGTCAGCGATATCCTGCGCGTCAAAGGCCAAAGCGGTGGCACCTTGTTCACCATCGATCCGATGGAGCCGTTGGTGTCAGCGGTCAGCATCATGGCTGAAAAAGACATGGGCTCTTTGTTGGTCATGGAGCATGGCGACTTGGTTGGCATGTTGACCTTCCGCGAAGTGATTCAAGCGTTGCATCGCAACGGTGGCGCACTGGGCGACTACACCGTGCGCAGTGCCATGGACGACCACCCGCTCACCTGTACCCCAGAAACCGACATTGACGATGTGCGCCGCATGATGCTCGAGAGCCATGCGCGTTACATGCCCGTCATTGGCAACCGCCAACTGCAAGGTGTGATCAGCTTTTACGACGTAGCCAAGTCGGTGGTGGACAGTCAAAACTTTGAGAACAAGATGCTCAAGGCCTACATCAAAGATTGGCCCAGCGGCACGCCAGACCCTGACGACAAGTAAGCAGAGTAGGCTGCTTCGTGGTGGTGGGATAATCTCACCCCATGAGCGGCAATACCTTCGGAACCCTTTTCACCGTCACCAACTTTGGTGAATCCCACGGCCCAGCCATTGGCTGCGTGATTGATGGCTGCCCTCCGGGCATGGCCTTGTGCGAGGCCGACATTCAAGTCGAACTTGACCGTCGCCGCCCCGGCACCAGCCGCCATGTGACCCAACGCAACGAACCCGACCAAGTGCAAATCTTGTCGGGCGTGTACGAGGGCAAAACCACTGGGACACCGATTGCGCTGCTCATCCAAAACACCGACCAGCGCAGCAAAGACTACGGCAACATCTTGCAAACCTTCCGCCCTGGTCATGCGGACTACACCTATTTCCAAAAATTTGGCATTCGCGACCCACGCGGTGGTGGCCGCTCTTCGGCACGTTTGACAGCGCCCACAGTGGCGGCTGGTGCGGTGGCCAAGAAGTGGCTCAAAGAAAAATACGGCACCACGTTCTACGGCTGCATGACGCAAATTGGCGAGTTGCCCATTCCGTTTGAGAGCTGGGACCATGTGGGCCACAACCCGTTTTATGCGCCTTGCGCGGACGTGCAAGCCTTTGAAGACTACATGGACAGTTTGCGCAAAGCGGGCGACTCGTGCGGCGCGCGCATTCGCGTGGTCGCCTCGGGCATGCCCGTGGGCTTGGGTCAACCGATTTACGGCCGCTTGGATGCCAACATTGCTTACGCCATGATGGGCCTCAATGCCGTCAAAGGTGTGGAAATTGGCGCCGGCTTTGCCAGCGTGGCGCAACGTGGCACCACGCATGGCGATTCACTCACCCCACAAGGTTTTGCAACCAACAACGCGGGCGGTATTTTGGGCGGCATCAGCACCGGTCAAGACTTGGACGTGAGCATTGCCATCAAGCCCACCAGCTCTATCTTGAGCCCGCGTGACTCGATTGACCAAAACAGCCAACCCACCGAGGTGGTGACCAAGGGCCGTCACGACCCCTGCGTGGGCATTCGTGCCACGCCGATTGCCGAAGCCTTGTTGGCTTTGGTGGTGATGGACCACGCCTTGTTGCACCGCGCCCAATGCGATGATGTGCACGTGGCCATGCCAGCCATCCCCGGACATATTTCTGGCGACGTTGGCGCTTGATGGTCTAGCTGCGTAGGCCTGCTTTGACATCTCCGACTTCAGAAGCGCGTTCGAGTAACGCGCTTTCTCGTTTTCAGCTCTTTCCTTTTGCGGCGCTGTCCGCCAGCTACTTTGCGCACATTGGGTTCTTCAACCCGTACTTGCCGCTGTGGCTCAAAGACTTGGGCTTCTCCATCACCATCATCGGTTTGCTCACCGCCGTGCAAGCGGCCACGCGTGTGTTGGCGCCGTATGGCTGGGGTTGGCTGAGCGATCACACGGGCGAGCGCGTGAAACTGCTGCGCTTTTGCGCAGGCGCTGCGCTCATCTGTTCGGCGGGTTTGTTGGTCGAAGGCGGCGTGGTGTGGATTGCGGTGGTGTTGCTGCTGATGTTCATCCACACCAGCGCCATGATGCCCATGAGCGAAGCCGCTTTGGCGCATTTGGTCAGCACCGACCAAGGTTTTGATTCGCGCCGCTATGGCCGTGTGCGTTTGTGGGGTTCACTCGGTTTTTTGGTCACCGTGTTTGTGGCCGGTGCATGGTTTGAAGTGCAGGGCATGCAGAGCTTTCCGGCGTGGTCGGTGGGCTCGTTGGTGCTGCTCAACCTGAGCGTGTGGTGGCTGCCCAACCGCAAAGAAGCCGTGCACCACGACGAGGTGCGGCCATCGGTGTTGCCCGTGCTGCGTCAACGCAGCGTGCAGTGGTTTTTTGCCACGGTGTTTTTTCATGTGCTCTCGCACATCGGCATCTATGTGTTCTTCTCGCTCTACCTCGATGAAGCGGGCTACAGCAAAACCATGATTGGTGTGTTGTGGGCGGTGTCTGTGGCGGCTGAAATTGTGTGGTTCTTCACGCAAAGCCGCTGGTTACCCAAGTTCAGTTTGTCGATGTGGATGTTCATTTGTGCCAGCGCCATGGTGCTTCGCATGGCGCTGACCACATGGGCCGTGGAATGGCTGTGGGCGTTGTTGTTCGCGCAGGTGTTGCATGCGCTGACATTTGCGACGCAGCACACGGCGTGCATTGCTTTGTTGTCGCACCACTTCCCCGGTCGCTTGCGAGGCAGAGGGCAAGCCTTGTATGCGTCAATTGGCTACGGCGTGCCCGGTGTCTTGGGGGCGTTGGGGGGAGGGGCTTTGAGCGAAGCGTGGGGTTTGTCGTCCGTCTACGCCGTCTCAATCGGCGCCGCGCTGTTGGCCTGTTTTTGTGCATGGCAATGCATGCGTAGCCACACCCAACCGCACGCGGCGCACTGAGCACTTGGTGCTCGTCGTGCTGGTTCAACGATTCAGGCGAGCGAAGAGGGGTTTTGTTTTTTGTGCCACCCAATGGTGGATGGGAACTTCTGCTTTTTCATGCAAGAACAAACCCACGCCCACGCAGAGCAACCAAGCAAAACCTGTCAGCGCAAAAGCCGTGACCGGGTGGTAAAAATGGCTTTTGTTCCACATGTTGCTGAACAGCACAATGACTCCAAAGTGCGTCAAGAACAGCACATACGCGCTGTTGGATAAACGGTGCAGCACGCGCTTCATAGGTGTCCAGTGCACCGAACCCTTGGGTTTGATGACCAACCAAATAGCCGTGACCAAGGCCAGTGACAAGCGTGTGCGGTATTCAAACCACAGAGCACCCGCACCAAGAACCGTAGCTATCCAAAACACGCGTGCATCAAAAGCTGATCGTTTGGCCCAAGCCGCCAACACCCCTAGGCCATAAGCGGCAAAAAAGTAAATTGCCCAAATGTCTAATTCATCGACGCGGTTGAATTGCCACATAGACGCCACGCACAACAACGCCACCACCAAAGACACACGATGCTGCTTGTCACTCTGAAAGGCGTGACACAACAAAATCAGCAATGCGTACAGCTGAAAATCCACAGCCACATACCACGCCCCGCTGGAGAGTGCTTCAAAGCCCAGCAAGTCGTGCACCAAAAAACCATGTGCAGCAAATTGCCACAGGGTCGGCTCGCTGGGCAACCAGTGGGCATGAATGGTGTCGCGTGATGCCGCCACGGCGACGCTGATGAAGGCCAACGCCAATGCGTAAAACGGAACCAAACGCAAATAGCGTTTCACAATCTGTGCGAGTGGATGCGTGATGGGTTTGTGCATCACCGATTGCGCGGCCAAATAACCCCCGACAACCAAAAAGACCTGGACCGCCAAGCGTGCATAGCGGTAGAGCCATTCCATGAATTCAGGCCACATCAGTGTCATGGTGTCGGCCATGGGGCCATAGGCTGAGAAGTGATGCCACACAATGAACTGTGCGGCCACCACTTTCAACACGTCCACAGTGAGGGAGCGCTCTAACACGTCGATTGCCTTCTTGCTGCTTTAGTCGTTGGGCTTGAATACCAACAGCAGTGGCGAATGCACGCGGCCATCGGTGTCGCGCGGCAAGATCTCTGTCTTGTCGATGGCTTTGAGCACCGCGTTGTCCCAGGCGGCGTTGCCGCTGGACTTCACGAGTTTGCGGCTGACGATGGTGCCGTCGGGTGCGCAACGCACCTCTACTTCGGCCGCTGGATTGCCAGACACTGAGCTGGGGTCAAACGTGATGTTGGGTTTGACGCGGGCGCGAATGCGACCACCGTAGCTGTCTGATGGGCCAGAGGACTTCATGGCTGTGCCCGTGGCGTTTTCGTTGCCGCTGGCACCGGCCAAGCCAGCAATGCGCTTCATGTTTTCTTTGCGAATGGCTTCGAGCTTCTTGGCCTCTTCAGCGGCCGCTTTGTTGTCTTTTTGCTCGGGTTGCTTTTTCGCTTCTTTCTCTTTGCGTTCCTTCTCGGCCCGCTCTTTCTCTTTTTCTTTCCGCTCTTTTTCCTTGCGCTCTTCTTCTTTCTTGGCTTCTAGTTTGCGCTTGTCTTCTTCGAGCTTGGCCTTGGCTTTTTTCTCAGCCTCTTTTTTAATTTCTTCTTTGCGGCGCTCCTCAGCCTTCAAAGCTTCTTGAATCTTTTTCTCTTCTTCTAGTTTGCGTTTTTTCGCCAGCGCAATGTCTGCATCGCGGTTGGGAGCCGGCGGCTCGGGCGCTTTCACCACGGGCTTGGGCGCAGGTTCTGGTTGGGGTGCAGGAGGCGGTGGTGGTGCTTCGACCTCAACCAACTTAGGCGCCGCCGCCATCGGCACCGCAGACCACAGCTCGGCCTCGACCGACAGGCTGTTGTCTTGCTTCCATTGAATGCCTGCGGTGAGCGCCACGATCAGCAAGGCATGCACCACCAAAGACGCGCCCACAGAGCGGCCTGTACCCTCGGGGGCAGGCGGTGCAAACTCAATGTGCTTGGGGCGTGCGCTCATGCTTGAAAAAATCAATCCACCAATTGGACGGCCAAGCCCACGCGTTGCACGCCTGCGCGTTGCAAGGTGTCCATGGCCTTGACCACGGTTTCGTACTTGATGGTGCGGTCAGCCGTGATGACCACCGGCCCTTGCGAGCTTTCGCCTTGCAGCTCTTGCACATCGCGCGCCAGGCCTTTGAGGGTGGAGCTGACCGACTTGTTGACCGTGCCGGTGCTCTTGACCGTGATGCGTTCTTCTTTGCTGATTTCCACGTGAATCACTTGGTCGGGCACGCTGGCTGCTTTGCCCACGCTGGGCAAATCAATCACGGTAGGAGAGATGAGGGGCGCGGTCACCATGAAGATGATGAGCAACACCAACATCACGTCGATGAACGGCACCATGTTGATGTCGTTCATGGCGCGGCGGCCACGTCCTGAGCGAGGGGCAATCGAAGCCATGTGTGTCTTCCTGCTCAGTGCCCCATCGTGCTGGCGCTCACGTTGCGCTGCAAGATGTTGCTGAATTCTTCGATGAAGGTTTCGAGCTTGATGGACACGCGGTCAATGTCGCGTGAGAAGCGGTTGTAGGCCAACACCGCAGGAATCGCGGCAAACAAACCAATGGCGGTGGCCACCAAGGCTTCGGCAATACCGGGGGCCACTTTGGCCAAGGTCACTTGTTGCATACCAGCCAAGCCCGTGAAGGCGTGCATGATGCCCCACACTGTGCCGAACAAGCCGACGTAAGGCGATACCGAACCGACAGACGCTAGCAACGACAAGTTGGACTCAATCGCATCCATCTCGCGTTGGTAGCTCGCGCGCATGGCGCGGCGTGCGCCGTCCATCAAGGCGCTGCTGTCGTTGATGCGGCGTTCACGCAGTTTTTGGTACTCGCGCATGCCGCTGGCGAAGATGCGTTCCATCGGGCCAGATGTTTTGGCGTTTTGGGCTGCGGCGGCAAACAACTCGTTCAGGCTGGTGCCCGACCAAAAGTCGCGTTCGAATTCGTCGTTGAGTTCATTCACGCGTTTGATCGAACCGATCTTGCGAAAAATCGCGGCCCAGCTGGTGATGGAGACGCCCATCAGCATCAGCACCACAACTTGCACCACCCAACTCGCGTTGAGCAACAAATGAACGATGGAAAAGTCTTGTGTCATGTCAGGCGTTCCAATACAGAAGAGGGGATTCTCGCAGGCTTCATCGCGTTGGCATCGACCCAACCGATCCGAATCGTGCCTTCGCAAAGTAAAGTTTCACCCAGCCAGGCTTGTTGCGCGATGACGAGGCTGGCGCGGCCACCTTCGGCCAGTGTGGCGGTGACACGCAATTGGTCGTCGAGCTTGGCGGGGCGGTGGTATTTGACGGCGGTTTCGCTCACCACAAACATGCCGCCGGTTTCTTGGCGCAAGGCGTGCTGGCCAATGCCCAACGCGCGCAACCACTCGGTGCGGGCGCGTTCAAAAAATTTCAGGTAGTTGGCATAAAACACAATACCGCCAGCATCGGTGTCTTCCCAATACACCCGAATGGGATGTTCAAAAACGGTGCTCATGTTCAGCTCAGCAAGGTTTGTAAACGCCTAATCGCCTCTTGCAATTCAGGCAGCGAGCGGGCGGTGGAAAAACGCACAAAGCGCGAGGTGTCGGCTTGGCCAAAGTCGCGCCCGGGTGTGATGGCCAAGTTGGCTTTGTTCATCACTTCAAACGCAAAGTCCCAACTGCCAGTCACGCCTAATTTGGCGGCGGCTTGCGTGCAATCGGCCCATGCGTAAAACGCGCCATCGGGCATGACGGGCACATTCAGGCCCAGCGCATTGAGTGCGGGCACAAAGTAGTCGCGGCGCGCTTTGAATTCAGCGCGGCGGCGTTCGTACTCGGCAATGCTTGCGTCTTCAAAGCAGGCGAGGGCGGCATGTTGTGCCACGGTACTGGCGCAGATGAACAGGTTTTGCGCCAAACGCTCCACCACCGGCACCAACGCATCTGGCACGACCAACCAGCCCAAACGCCAGCCCGTCATGTTGAAGTATTTGCTGAAGCTGTTGATGCTGATGATTTGCTCGTCAATACCCAGCGCCGATTGGCCAAACTGGGCGTCGTAGCTCAAGCCCAAATAAATTTCGTCAATCAACGTGGTGCCGCCGCGTTGCGACACCTCGTGATGAATGGCGCGCAATTCATCTGGGTGGATGGAGGTGCCTGTAGGGTTGGACGGCGAGGCCAACAACACGCCACGTGTGCGTGCGGTCCAGTTGGCACGCACTTGTTCGGCGCTGAGTTGATAACGCTCGGCTGCGGTGGTGGGCACCAACACGGCGCGACCTTCTGCAGCGCTCACAAAGTGGCGGTTACAGGGGTAGCTCGGGTCGGGCATGAGCACTTCGTCACCGGCTTCAATCAAAGCCAAGCAGGCCAGCTGCAACGCAGCAGAAGCCCCGGCGGTGATGACGATGCGGCGTGCGGGGACGTTCACGCCAAAACGCGTGCTGTACCAAGCGCTGATGCGCTCGCGCAGTTCAGGCAGGCCCAGCGCGGGTGTGTATTGCGTCACGCCGTCGTGCACAGCGCGGGCGGCGGCTTCTTGCACCAAAGGCGGTGCGGTGAAATCAGGTTCGCCGATGTTCAAGAAAATCATGGGCGCATCGGTGTGCGCCACCAACGCGGCACGCTCGGCGGCGGCCTTGGCCACCTCCATCACATAGAACGGTTCAATGCGTTGCGCGCGTTGAGCAATCTTCATCATCAAGGTCAGAGCTTGCCTTTGGCGCGGTCGGCTTCAACTTCGAGGGCGCGCAGTTTCGGGGCCAAGCCGTTGAGCACGCCGTTGACGTATTTGTGGCCATCGGTGCCGCCAAAGGATTTGGCGAGCTCGATGTATTCGTTCAGCACCACGCGCCAAGGCACGTCGATGCAGTGTTGAAACTCGTATGCGCCCATCCACATCACGGCGTGTTCGATGGGGGAAATTTCGTCAAACTTGCGGTCGAGCAGGGGCTCAATCAAGGCGTCCAAAATTTCGCGTTGTTCAATGCAGCCGTACAACAGCGCGTCGTAATGCACCGAGTCGGATTTGTGAAAGCCGCTCAAGTCGCGGGTGAACATGTCAATGTCAGCCGCTTCGTTTTGACCGACCAAGAATTGGTAGAGGCCTTGCAAAGCAAATTCACGCGAACGGCTGCGGCCAGATTTGGCAGCGCTTTTGGTGGTGCCGTTGCTGGCAGTTTTGTTGGCTGTTTTATGAGGGGCTTTGTCGCCCGTGCTGTGTGTATCGCTCATGCCAAGCGCTCCAACAGCACAGCCATTTCCACGGCCACGCGTGCGGCATCGCGGCCTTTTTCGGTTTGGCGGGCCACGGCTTGCTCTAGGTTCTCGGTGGTGAGGATGGCGTTGGCAATCGGCACGTGGTAGTCCATACCCACACGGGTCACGCCTGCGCCTGATTCGTTGGCGACCAGCTCAAAGTGGTAGGTCTCGCCACGGATGATGCAGCCCAAGGCAATGAGGGCGCTGTAGGGCTCGGGGTCTTCAATTTGCGCGAGTGCGGCCAAGGCCAAAGGCACTTCGAGCGCGCCCGGTACTTCGACCAAGGTGATGCGGTCGTCAGCCACGCCCATGGCTTTGAGTTCAGCCACGCAGGCGTCGCGCAAGGCGTTGGTGATGTCTTCGTTGAAACGCGCTTGGACGATGCCCACTTTGAGGGTGCTGCCATCGAGCGAGGTGGTGGCGTTGGGGTTAGGAATGAACATAGTTTTCTTATTCTTTGGAAAGGTAACCGGTGATTTCGAGGCCATAGCCCGTCATGCTGGGCATGCGGCGTGGGTTGCCCATGAGGCGCATTTTGTGCACGCCGCAGTCGCGCAAAATTTGCGCGCCCACGCCGTAGCTGCGCAAGTCCATGCGGCCACGTTCGGGGCCGTGGGCGGAGCGGGCGGTGCCATCAAACTGAGCCAGCAGTTGTTCGCCGCTTTCGCCGCAGTTGAGCAACACCACCACGCCTGTGCCCTCGTTGGCAATGCGTTGCAGCGTGGCATCCAAGCCCCACGAGTGCATGACGCGGTTGGGTTCCAATGCGTCGAGCACTGACAAAGGCTCGTGCACGCGGGCCAGCACTTCGGCGTCTGTGCCCCATGTGCCTTTGACCAAGGCCATGTGCACGGCGCCACTGGTCATGTCTTTGTAGGCGTTGGCGGTGAACTCGCCATGCGCGGTGTGCATGGGGCGTGAGCTGACTTTGTGCACGAGCGACTCGTTGCGGCTGCGGTAAGCGATGAGGTCGGCGATGGTGCCGATCTTCAAACCATGCTCGGCGGCGAAGAGTTGCAAATCAGGCAAGCGGGCCATGGTGCCATCGTCTTTCATGATTTCGCAAATCACCGACGAAGGCGAGCAACCAGCCATCGCGGCCAAATCGCAACCGGCTTCGGTGTGGCCTGCGCGCATGAGCACGCCGCCGTCTACCGCTTGCAGGGGGAACACGTGGCCGGGTTGCACCAAGTCGGTGGGCTGGGTGGCTTTTGCCACGGCCACTTCGATGGTGCGTGAACGGTCGGCAGCCGAGATGCCGGTGGTCACGCCTTCAGCGGCTTCGATGGACACAGTGAACGCAGTGCTGTAGACCGTGCCATTGCGTGCAGCCATGGGCGGGAGCTTGAGGTATTCGCAACGCTCGCGGGTGAGGGTGAGGCAAATCAGGCCACGCCCAAAGCGCGCCATGAAGTTGATGGCTTCGGGGGTGACGTGGTCAGACGCGAGTACCAAATCGCCTTCGTTCTCGCGGTCTTCTTCGTCGACCAAGATGACAATGCGACCGGCCTTCATGTCGGCCACGATGTCTTCAACAGGGGAAATAGCGACAGGCGTCAAGCCTTGGGTGGCGCTCATGGGTGTGCTTTCAAAGTGGGGGCGAGGCTCGCGTCCACGCTGAGCATGCGCTCGACGTAGCGGGCCACGGTGTCGATTTCAAGGTTCACGGTGCTGCCGGTTTTGAGCGAGCCCAGTGCGGTGTTGTCGACGGTGTGGGGAATGAGGTTGATGCTCACCTCGGCGCCGCGCAAGCCCAAGGGCCCGTCGGCGTGAAAGAAGTCTTGTACGCGGTTGACCGTCAAGCTCACACCGTTGATGGTGATGGAGCCTTTGTAGGCGAGGTACTTGGCCAAGTCCACCGGGGCCAAGATGCGCAGCTCCCAGCTTTCGCCGATTTGCGCAAAGTGGCTCACGTGGCCAATGCCGTCGACGTGGCCCGAGACGATGTGGCCACCCAAACGGTCATGGGCGCGCAACGCTTTTTCAAGGTTGACGCGGCCAAGCTCTGATAAACCACTGGTGCGAGCCAATGATTCAGCCGAGATGTCGATGGTGAACGTGTGTGTGTCGAGGTCGAAGCTGGTGACCGTCATGCAAGCGCCGTTGAGCGCGATGCTGTCCCCCAGTGCGACGTCGTCGAGATACCCAGCAGGCGACTCGATGGTGAGACGCTTGCCGTGGTTTAAAGAGCTACCCAGGTCGTGGACAGCGGTGATGCGCCCCACGCCGGTGATGATTCCGGTGAACATGGGCGATATTTTCGCAGGTTTACGCCCCGCTTACCGGCTCAGGCGCGCCAATATCCTTAAATCGGGGCCGATTTGTGTCACTTCGTGAAACGACAAGGTTTTGGCGTCGCTCAGCGAGGTGAACGGGCCGAGGTTGGTCATGCCACGGCCTTGGCCCATGAGTTTGGGTGCGAGGTAAGTGAGCAGCTCATCCACCAAGCCCTCGCGCAAGAGCGAGCCGTTGAGTTTGTGGCCCGCCTCCACGTGCACTTCGTTGATTTGTTTGTGGCCAAGGTCTTGGAGCATGGCGGCGAGGTCGACTTTGCCCGATGCGTTCGGTAGGCACACCACTTGAGCGCCTTGGGCCTCCAGCGCCAAGCGGCGATCTGCATGGTCGACCGCGCAGTAAATCCACACGTGGCGTTGCGGTTGAAAAAGTTTGGCGTTGAGTGGGGTTTCGAGCTGGCTGTCCATCACCACCAGCGTGGGCTGGCGTGGGGTGGGCACGGCGCGTACATCCAGTTGCGGATCGTCTTCAAGCACAGTGCCAATGCCGGTGAGCACGGCACACGCCCGAGCGCGCCAAGCGTGGCCATCGTCACGCGCAGGCGCTGAGGTGATCCACTGGCTGACACCGTTTTCCAAAGCGGTTTGGCCGTCGAGCGAGGCGGCTACTTTCATGCGCACCCACGGTGTGCCGTGTGTCATGCGCTTGAAAAAACCAATGTTCATCTCGTGCGCTTCGTCGGCCAATAAACCCACGTCCACCTGCACACCCGCAGCACGCAAGCGTGCCGTGCCTTGGCCAGCCACCAACGGGTTGGGATCTTGCAAGGCCATCACCACGCGGGCCACGCCTGCGGCGGCGAGGGCATCGCAACACGGGCCGGTGCGGCCTTGATGGCTGCACGGTTCTAGTGTGACGAAGGCGGTTGCGCCTTTGACATCGTGACCATTGGCTTGTGCATCACGCAAGGCCATGACCTCGGCATGCGCCTCACCCGCGCGTTGCGTGTGGCCGCTGCCCAGCACCAAGCCATCCGCGCCGACGAGGACGCAGCCCACGCGTGGGTTGGGGGAGGTGAGGTAAAGCGCCTCGCGCGCCAAGCCCAAGGCTTGTTGCATGAAGGCGGTGTCGTGCGCAGAAAAACTCATGGCGCAATTATGAACGGCCCCAACACTGTGCCGCAGTTTGGCTCGTGCCCTGCACCCCACGCACACCGAGATGATTGAGCGTCAACGTACCGCACGTGTCAGCCGCTTGTGCGCCCAGCGGTATGGCGCTGAGGGTGTAGCTTTGGGCGGTGCTGATGACGGTCATCTTGTAGCGCTGACCGTCCACTTGCAGCACGTTCGCTGGCACATCGGCGGTGAGCGGGTAGCTGCCGTTGGCGCTGGCGGCGCGCTCGAGCCAATGGGCGGCTTGTAGCAATGAGGCGCGGGCTTGCGCGCGTTGGCTGCGCAAGATGAGGCTTTGGTAGCTGGGCCATGCGAGGCTGGCGAGCAGCGCGATGCTAGCCAATGCAATGAGCAGCTCGATGAGGGTGAAGCCTTTGGGTGTACGTGTCATATGTGGTCAGTCGTGCAACACATGCCAGCTCTGCCACTGGCCTGTGGGTGAGGTGGGGGTGGCTCTTGCCCAAATGGCTTGCAGCACCGTGGCGCTTCTGGGCATGACGCCTTGAGCCAGCACGGTGATGCGGTAGATGAAGTTGTCTTGGGCGTTGTTCGCCTGCGGAAAAACTTCGACCCAGTACCACACCGTGCTGCTCCCATCCAGCGTGTCGATGGCTGAAACAGCCAGCGCGGTGGCCGTTTGTGTTTTCCAATAACTGGCCTTGGTGGCGCTGGGGTTGAGTGCATTGGGCGCACAAATGCCCGCGTTACATGTTGGGCGACAGGCGTTGGCGCAAGGTGTCGTACTCGGCCATCGAGGTGGGGAAGAACGCGTGCGTTTGCGTGGCGTTGCCCGCGGTGTGGCGCAAATTGGATGTGGTGGTTGTGGCCGCGCCCGCAATGTCGACCACAGCCAGGGGCAGCGCGACGTGGGCCTTGTGCAGGGTTCGCAGCTGCTCCGCTTCGGCGTTGAGCAGTTGTTCGTTGACCCACACATTGCGCAGGGTCAGCAACGCCGCGAGGCTGGCCAGCGCGAGCATGACCATCAACGTAGGCAAAGCAAAACCACGTGAGGTGTTCATGGCATCACCCCATCGCGGTTGCGCAAAGCGAGGACGCGCTTGAACGTGCGGCGCACACGGCCATCGGCGGGCAAGGCTTCGCCTTGGCAGCCGGTGTAATTCGGGTTGGGTTTCGCGTTGTGAACGGTCTGAATGCTTGCCACACGCAAGCACACCTCGATGGCCAACACCTTGCCCATGTCGCTCACTTGATCGGCGGTTTTCCATTGAATCGTTTGCGTGTTGGGGTTGGCTTCGGCGTAGCGCAGCTGAAAGTCTTCCACGCCTTCGGCCAAGGCTTGGTAGGTGCTGCCGGTGAGGTTGAGGTCTTTGCAGCTCAACTCTTTGTTGGTGTTGAGTTTGTAGTCGCTGCGCACGCTGGTCTGGGTACTGCCGGTGTTGCCTTGGCAGTCGATGGCGTCGAGCGCATGCCAGTGACCCAGCGTGAGGCTCTCGATGTATTTGGTGCCATTGACGCCAGACAGTGCAGCTTGTCCTGTCGCTTCGCTGGGGGAGAGCTCAACGGCAAATTGCGCGTTGTGATTGCTGCTGGCGATCAGGTAAGTCGCGCCGCTCATGTGGGTTTGTTCGCGGATGTTGCGCAAAGCCACGCGCGCGTTGGCGTGCACGGCATCTGCCGCGGCCATGGCGTTCCATGTCAGTGTGCTCGTGCCGTAAGCTGATGTGGCAGCGGCAACCACAAACAAGCCCAAGGCCATGCCGATGAGTAGCTCGGGCAAGGTGTAGCCATGCTGCGCGTGTGGATGTGCTCGGCAGGTGCTCATCGTGTGGGACTGAAAAACAAACGCCAACAGCTCATTTGCGAAGGGCAGGGCGGTGAGCTTGAGGTGCCGTCGGTGCGGTAGGTTTCGTTGGCATCACGCCAAGCGATGACGATGCCCCAGCCGTTCGAGGCGCTAGGTAATGCAAATACGGCGGCATCGCCTTCTGGCAGTTGGCTGCTGAGCGATTGTTGGAGTTGCTGCATGTCCCACGCGGCGATGTCTTGGCGGGTGCAGGCCGTCGCAGAGCAGTCGGGTGCCGTGTTTGTGACGTTGCCCCATGGTTTGGCATACAGAGCCTGTTGTGGTGCGTTGAGGGTCATGCGTTCGGCCAAGTCTTCGGCGATGCCCATGGCGATGGCGCGCATCAGTTGTTGCCGCTGTTGCACCAACGCCTGTTGGTGCATCCACAACAAACCCAGTACGCCGAATGTCAAGATCAGCAATGCCGTCAAGGCCTCTAACAAAGCGATGCCTATTTGTGGTTTCAGTGGCTGCATGTGTCTCCCGTTTGCCAACGCAAGCGGCCTGCGCTGCTGAGGCACAACACATTCGACACATTGAATGCCGCTTGCCGCGACTTAATGACCCATCGGTCCCCCACCGTGCCCAAATCGCCACGTGCGCTGATGTCGAGCGGATCTGTTTTGGCAAAGGTGATTTGCAAGGGCGCGAGTTGTTGCGTGCTTTGCAGCACCGTTTGATCGGCTTTCACCGCCAATTGCCAGCCACAGCTCCAGTCGGTGCCTGCGGATGTGACCCATGGGCAATCTCGCAGGCGTGTGAGTTGTAAGGCTTCGCCGCGTTGCAATGCGCGCACGCGGGCGGTTTGTAAATCGTTCATCAGTTGATCGCGTGTGGCTTCGACGCGGCTGCGCTCTTGCAGGCGTTGCCAACTCGGCATGGCAAACGAGGCCATCACACCGAGCACGCCCAAACACACCAACATTTCAACGAGTGTGAAACCTCGTAAGGGTGATTGCGAAGGCGTAAAAAAACCTAGCGTTTGCATGTCGCAAATGCTAGGTTTTGAAGGGGCGTCAGCGCAGGGCTGAGACTCGAAAACTACTTGCGGACTTCGTCCACCAAGCTCTTGAAATCGTCGATGTCTTCAAAGCTGCGGTACACGCTGGCAAAGCGGATGTAGGCCACCTTGTCGAGTTTTTTGAGTTCGCGCATGACGAGCTCGCCAATGCGGGTGGAGGGGACTTCGCGCTGGCCGAGTGCCAAGAGTTTTTCCTCGATGCGCTCGATGGCGTTGTCGACCTGCTCGGTGCTGACGGGGCGTTTGCGCAGGGCAAGGCCCATGGATTCGAGGAGTTTTTCGCGTTTGTATTCGATGCGGCGACCGTCTTTTTTGACGATGTTGGGAAAGCTGACGTCTGGGCGTTCGTAGGTGGTGTAGCGTTTTTCGCAGGCGCCGCATTGGCGACGGCGACGCACGGAGTCACCGTCTTCGGACATGCGGGTTTCGACGACTTGGGTTTCTAGGTGGCCGCAGAAGGGACATTTCATTTTTTTGTGCTCTCTTTTGCTTTTTTGTCTGCTGCGATTTTGCGTGCTTCTTTATTTTTCTGGGCTCGCTGAGGGCATTGGGTATTGGCCGCTTCCTCATGCTGGAGTACCAGAAATCGTCAGCGGCCAATACCCAACACCCTCAGTCTGCGGCGTGCTTTGCTTCGCTCGCATATTTCAGTAGCAAGGGTTAGGCAGCAAAGTTGCGTAGCAACGAGCAAACCACTTCGATCCTCAAATAGCGCGGGTTGTAGGTACGGCGGGCGATGATTTCTGGTACCCCAGCATGAAGAGCCCGCTGTACCTACAACCTGTGCCCTCTCCGGAGAGAACTCTTCAAGAACCAAAAAATACCGAAGACAAACAAAAACCCCGCCACAAAGGACGGGGATTCAAGACAAAGTTACTTGTAAACAGGAAACTTAGAAGTCAGCGCATGCACCTTGGCACGCACGGCTGCCAAGTTGGCTTCGTCGTGCGGGTTGTCCAACACGTCGGCAATCAAATTGGCCGTGATGCGTGCCTCTTCGTCCTTGAAGCCACGGGTCGTCATCGCGGGTGTGCCCACGCGGATGCCGCTGGTCACGAATGGCTTCTCGGGGTCGTTCGGAATGGCGTTCTTGTTGATCGTCATGTGCGCAGCGCCCAAGGCGGCTTCGGCTTCTTTGCCGGTAATCTTCTTGGAGCGCAAGTCCACCAACATCACGTGGCTTTGTGTGCCGCCGCTGACGATGCGCAAACCGCGTGCGGTCAACGTCTCCGCCACGATCTTGGCGTTTTTCACCACTTGGGCTTGGTATTCTTTGAACTCAGGTTGCAGCGCTTCTTTGAACGCCACAGCCTTGGCTGCAATCACGTGCATCAAGGGGCCGCCTTGCAGGCCGGGGAAGATGGCGCTGTTGATGGCCTTCTCGTGCTCAGCCTTCATCAAGATGATGCCGCCGCGTGGGCCGCGCAAGCTCTTGTGGGTGGTCGATGTCACCACGTCAGCGTGAGGCACGGGGTTGGGGTATTGGCCCGCAGCGATCAAGCCAGCGTAGTGGGCCATGTCGACCATGAAGATCGCGCCAACTTCCTTGGCGATCTTGGCAAAGCGTGCCCAGTCGATGTGCAAGCTGTAGGCGGATGCACCAGCCACGATGAGTTTGGGTTTGTGTTCGCGGGCTTTGGCTTCCATCGCGTCGTAGTCGATGGCTTCTTTGCTGTCCAAGCCGTAAGACACGACGTTGAACCACTTGCCAGACATGTTCAGGGCCATGCCGTGGGTCAAGTGACCGCCTTCGGCCAAGCTCATGCCCATGATGGTGTCGCCGGGTTTCAAGAACGCGAGGAACACAGCTTCGTTGGCCGATGCGCCGCAATGGGGTTGCACGTTAGCGGCTTCAGCGCCAAAGATTTGTTTGATGCGGTCAATGGCCAACTGCTCAGCCACATCCACGTGTTCGCAACCGCCGTAGTAGCGCTTGCCGGGGTAGCCTTCGGCGTATTTGTTGGTCAGTTGCGAGCCTTGGGCTTGCATGACGGCGGGGGAGGCGTAGTTTTCGCTGGCAATCAGCTCGATGTGGTGCTCTTGGCGAGCGTTTTCGGCTTGGATGGCAGCGAACAATTCGGGGTCGGTTTGTTCGATCAAGATGTGGCGGTCGTACATGGCAGTCCTAGAGAGGAAGATGGTCCCCGCTAACAAAGAAGCAGGGCTGCCCAGGCGAACGGCTAATCACCCCCAAAGTCAGGGGCGGTGCGCTTCCCAGTGGTCATACATCCACGTCAGCGGTGTGGGGCAGATGCCCCGCACGCCTATCGCCAGTCGCGCACAGATGAGAGTTTACCGCGCTTCACCGGCGGTTTTACTCGCCGTCATCCTTGCCGAAGGGAGTCAGGCGCTGGGCTTTCTCCCACAGGCTTTCCAAGCGGGCGGTGGCGGCCTCGGCTGCAGTCGATGGCGGGGCCGTGATGGGCACTTTCACGCCTTTTGCCACTTGCTGCAAGCGGGCGTGTTCAGCCATGACTTTGCCTGCATAGCCTTGGTCGTCTTTCAAGTTGCCTGCGCCCACATAGAGTTTGAGGCCGCCTTCGAGGCTGCCTGCACGGGTGATGCACTCTTTGAGCACATTCACACCCACGCGCACATTGGCGACCGGGTCAAAGGCGGCGAGGGCGCCGCCAAAGCCTTGGTATTTCTGCTCGTGGACCTTGGTCATCACTTGCATCAGGCCTTGGGCACCCACATTGCTTTGGGCGAAGGGGTTGAAGCCAGACTCCACGGCCATGACGGCCAAAATCAGGGTGGGTTCAATTTGGTTGTCGGGCCCCACGTCGTAAGCCTCAGACACCAATGCGCTCAAAGGTTCGGGCGCGACACGGTATTTTTTGCTCAGCCAATAGGCCAAGTTGGCTTGTTGTTTGGGCAGGTCGCGTGGGTCGGTGGCGGTGGCACGGTCCACCGCATCGGCATCCGTGGCAATGCCTAACTCATCGTATTGGCGCTCTTGCAGCCAGCTGATGACTTTGGCTTCGGTCACCACGCGCAGGTCGGGGCGCACGGTCAGCGCCACGACAAAGAAGAAGATCGACAGGCCCACCACGGCCAAGCCGTTGTGAGAAATGGCAAAAAAGCCTTGCGCCACATCAGCCGCAAAGGTGCGTAGACCTAGCTGTAATCGGGCGATGAGAGGAATAGACATAAATTAATTAAATAAGAAGTAGCCTAAATTTTAAAGCCTCGGCGACAATCACCCCTAATTTACTGTGAGCCTTACTTGTGACTGATTCTTCGACCCCCTCCCTCGACCTCGCCGCCTTAGACAAATTGACCGGTGGAGCCTTTACTGTTTCGACCTCTCCAGAGCGCACGGCGCGCTTGCGCGACTGGTTGGCTGGCCAGCCCAGCTTGGCGCAAGTGCAAGCTGTTTTTGACGAAATGAGCCACCGCGACAAAGGCGCTGCCAAAGTGTTGCGCGAAAAGTTGGACGAGCTGCGCCGCAGCAAAGACCAAGATGCCCTCATCGTCGAATGGACCGCTAAAGGCGAAGCCTTGCGCGACGCACCTCACATCAACTTGGCTGACGCTTTGGGCTGGCAGCGCGACGCGGCCAAGGCGGGCGCACCTTTGTCCCGCGAGCCCTTGGCCAGTTTGAAAACGGCCTTGGCCGAGCGCGTGAAAGCCATCGAAGATTTGCAACACCAAACCCAAGTGCAGCGCGAAGCCGCTGTGCTGTTGGCACAGCGCATTGAGGTGCTCTCGACCAAGCCTTGGCAAGATGCCATGGCCCAGCGCGATGCTTTGCAAGCTGACCTTGACCGTTGGGTGGCTCAAGCCAACACGTTGTCGACAGATGCCCAGTGGTCGAGCGTGGACGCCAAGTTTGCGTCTGCCCTGCAAACCAGCACCCAACAAGTGCAAGCGGTGTGGACCGCCTTTGGCGAAGCCTTGACCTTGACTGAAGCCGCTGCGGCAGACGCGGCTGCGCCATTGCCAGCCGTGCCCGCGTGGTCTGACCAAATTCGTGTGGCCCGTGGCGAGGTATTGCCTCAAGCCGCGGTACCTGCCAAAGCGGCCAAGCCTGTGGCAGTGGACGCCACACGCACCGTCAAGCCGACGGCTGACAAAGCGGTGGTGGACCAAAAACGTTTGGAATTGGCCATGCAAGCCGAAGCCATGTTCAAGCCCGCGCCTGCGGCCAAACCCGAGGCCACTGCTCAAGTCGATGCGGCTGAAACACCAGTCGCCAAAACCGACGACGTGGTTCGCGTGCCCGCCATGGATGGCCGCAAGATGCAAGAAACCTTGCGTGGCCTGCGCGAACAATGGAAAAAAATCGACAAAGAAGCTGCGCCCAACCCCGCTTTGTGGAAGCGTTTTGACGCCGCATGCAATCGCGCCCACGAAGTGGTCGATGTGTGGCTCAAAGAAGCCCGCGCACAAACCACCGCGCACAAGGCGCAACGCTTGGCTCTGATTGAAGAAGTCAAAGCTTGGACCGTGGCGCATGGCAACGGCCCCGATTGGAAAGGTGTGGCGCGTCAGCTGCACCAGTTCGCACAACGTTGGCGTGAGAGCGGCCACTTGAGCGAAAAAATGTTTGCCGAGTTGCAGCCGCAATGGAAGGCTGTGATTCATGCAGCGCATGAGCCGCTGGAAGCCGTGCAAAAAGCCAGTTTGGCACGTCGCCATGCCTTGATCGCCGAGGCGCAAGCCTTGGGGGGCGCGTCTAGCCTGCGTGTGGATGCTGTCAAAGCCTTGCAACAACGCTGGCAAGAAGAAGCGCACACCGTGGTGCTCGACCGCAAGATGGAGCAAAAGTTGTGGGACGCGTTCCGCCAACCGATTGACGAGGCCTTTGCACGCAAATCGTCTGTGCGCGAGCAATCGCAAACCGCACTGACGCCGCATGACAAAGCCGTGGTGGATGCAGCCAAAGCTTTGGAGTCAGCCACTGCCAAAGGTGACGCTTCTGCGATTCGTGCCGCCATGCAAGCGCTGGAGCAAATTGCCCGTGGTGAAGTGGTGGCCGCACCTGCTGCTGCGCCTGTGTCAGGTGCTGCTTCTGGTGATGCCGCGGCGCCCCAAGCCGACGCCACGACTCAAGAAGCTACCGAAGCTGCTGCATCGGTAGAGACATCTGAACAGTCAACTGAAACGGGTGAACACACTTCGGATGCAGCTGCGGAGCCTGCGGACGAAGTGACGCAAGCTGAGCCTGCACCCGCCAAACCCAAAGCGGCCCCACGTCCCGTGGTGGCCGTGCGCGGTGATGACCGCCCCGGCCAAAAACGCACCGAAGCAGCACCTGCTGCGCGTGGTCGCGATGGCAAACCCGGCGGCAAGTTTGGTGACAAACCAGGCTTTGGCCGTGACGGCAAGTCAGGCCGTGATGGTGGGCGAGACGGCGGGCGCGAAGGCTTTGCCCCACGCGGCCCACGTTTGGGCGACGCCGCGTTCCGTGCGCAACGCCATGCGTTGGAATCGGCTCAAGACGCTTTGCGCCGTTTGGCCGCACACGCCCACGGCGAAGTGTTGACGCAACTCATGCACGCTTGGGAGAAGCGTGATGCCTCGCAAGTGCCCGCCGCACAAGCGATTGGCAGCAAGCTCACGCCCGCGCAACGCACGCAATGGTCACAAGCCTTGAGTGCCGAGGCCAAAGGCGATGCCGCCACGCCGCTGTTGCGCTTAGAAGTGGCCGCAGACTTGCCCACACCCGCCGCGCACCACGATGCACGCCGTGCTTTGCAGCTGCAAATGCTCACCCGCCGCAACGACCCGTCGCCTCAAATGACGTGGGCAGCAGACGCTGCGCAGGTGTTGGGTGGTGCGTATGACGAAGGCGCTGCGCGCCGCTTGCAAGCGGCACTCAAGGTGTTGCTCAAGCGTTAAGCTTGCTCAAGAGGTAATCGACAAAGCCCCCGTGTGGGGCTTTGTTCGTTTTGGCGTAGCCAACTCAACACCTCAAGGCGTGGCGGCTGACTTGTGGCATGCCAGTCACTCAGCACCCAGCGGCTCAAGCCGTGGCCCAAGTCATGCGTGGCAGGTTTGTGGGTGTGCCCGTGCAGCAGCACTTGAGCGTCGCTCGCTGTGAGCCATGCGCGTGCCGCTGCGGTGTCGACATCGGCGTAGTCGGTGTGGTTTTGTTTGCGCGCTTCGCTTTGTTGGCGAACGCTGCGCGCATAGGCTTGGCGCTCGGCCAAGGGTTTGGCCAAGAATGCGGCTTGCCATTCGGGCTGACGTACTTGCGCGCGAAAGGCCAAGTAATCGTGGTCGTCTAAACACAGCGCGTCACCGTGGCTGAGCAAGATGCGCACGTTTGCAGGACCGAGGTCGAGCACGGTGGGGTCGTTCAAACCCTGCATGCCTGTTGCGTTGAGTAGCGCCGCGCCCACCAAAAAGTCGCGGTTGCCGCACATGAAGTACACGGGCATGCGTTGCGCCGTCGCTTTGAGCACGGCCATGCACTGCAAGGCAAACGGGTCTTGGTTGTCGTCGCCGACCCACACCTCAAACAAATCACCCAAGATGAAAAGCGCATCGGCTGGCGTGTGCGCCATGAAGTGCGCCCATGCGTCAAAGGTGGCAGCTTCGCTGGCGTCTAGGTGCAGGTCAGAAATGAAGTCCACACGCTGCCAATGCGTGGGTGCTTGCACGCAGGGTGCAGGCTGGGGCAGCGGTGGCATGGTCATGCAGCTTAGAGGGCAACAGCCTTTTCGATGACCACGTCTTCTTTTGGCACGTCGTCGTGGAAGCCCTTGCGGCCGGTTTTGACGGCGGCGATTTTGTCGACCACGTCATTGCCGCTGACGACTTTGCCAAACACGGCATAGCCCCAGCCTTGCATGCTCGGCGCTTTGTGGTTCAAAAAGTCGTTGTTGGCCACGTTGATGAAAAACTGGGCCGTGGCCGAGTGTGGGTCAGACGTGCGTGCCATGGCGACGGTGTAGTGGTCGTTTTTCAGGCCGTTGTTGGCTTCGTTTTCAATCGGCTCGTCACATTCTTTTTGTGACATGCCTGGCTCAAAGCCGCCGCCTTGCACCATGAAACCTGGGATCACGCGGTGAAAAATGGTTTTGTCGTAGTGACCTTTGTTCACGTAGTGCAAAAAGTTCTCGGTGCACTTGGGTGCTTTTTCAGCATCGAGTTCGAGCGTGATGACGCCGTGGTCCAAGATGTGCAGTTCGACTTGTGGGTTGCTCATGGGGTGTTTTCCTTAAATGAAAGAGAGGGCCAGCGCTGGCTTAAAGCACGCTGGCCGATTGAATGATGATGGGTGTGCGTGGTACGTCCGAAGGGAAGGGGCCACCAAAGCCTGTAGGCACGCTGCGAATTTTTTGCACGGTGTCCATGCCCGAGATGACTTTGCCAAACACGGTGTAGCCGGGTTGTTGCGGTGTGGGGTCGAGAAAGCCGTTGTCCACCACGTTGATGAAAAACTGAGATGTTGCAGAGTTGGGTGCATTGGTGCGCGCCATGGCGATGGTGCCGGCCGTGTTGCGTGGGCCCCCTTTGGCCAAGGCTTCTCGGCCTTCGTGCTCGACGGGTGGGCGTGTGCGGCGTTCAATGTAGCGTTGGTCGTAGCCGCCGCCTTGCACCATGAAGTTGCCAATCACGCGGTGAAAGATGGTGCCGTCGTAATGCTTGTCACGCACGTACTGCAAAAAGTTGTCGACGGTTTTGGGGGCTTTGTCTGGGTAGACCTCAACGACAAACTCACCTGCATTGGTGACGAATTTCACGCGGGGTGCATCTTGTGCGAGAACATTGTTCGCCAGACTCCACAAAACGAGGGCGGACAGGCTGGCCTTGCACAGGGCACGGCGGGTGGATGCAAACAGTGTCATTTTTTACCTTGCGTCGTTTCTAAAATGGGTTTGATTTGTTCAATTTTTTGAGCGAGGCCACGTTGCTTAGGCTCGAGCGCCAATGAGCGCTCGTACGCTTGGCGTGCCATGTTGACCAATAAATCGCCCAAGTTCTCATGTGCGATGGCGTAATTGGGGTTGGCGCGCAACGCATTGTCAAGCGCCGCTTTCGCATTGGGGTAGTCACCTTTAGAGGCATAAATGACCCCTAAGTTGTTGAATGGCTCGGCCAGTTCAGGATATTCGCGTGTCAGGTCCAGATAAACCTGCAGTGCCATGTCAGGTTGGCCGAGTTGCTCAAAGATGAAACCCTGCCAAAAGCGCATCTGAGGATCGCGGGTGCTGCTGGCTAAACTTTTATTGACCAGAAGTAATGCTTGTGAGTATTTGGCCTGGCGCAACAATTTACGTACATCGTTGTGTGGTGTGCTGATGACCAGTTTGGTGGCCAAGCTTTGGCCCGGTTGCCATTCGAGGGCCTCGACACTTTGGGCGTGTGTGCACAGAGATGACAGACTCAGTCCTAGGCCGATGGCCCAAGCGCTGAGCCGATGCAACGGATGGCGAGGTGTTCGTCTTGTCGAACAGGGAAACCAGTTCGCAAATGTGGGGGCGTGAGGGTTTGTCATGTGCTTTGTATACTGGAGGCATTGTAAAACAGAGGGCCTCATCGGCTCTTTGGCTTTCACTTCATGACCGTCCCTGTATGGCGGCCCTCTCACGACTCACTCATGACCCTTCGCATTCACAACACGCTCACGCGTGCGCTGGAAGACTTTTCGCCGCTCGAACCTGGCCATGTGCGCATGTATGTGTGCGGCATGACTGTGTACGACCTGTGCCATTTGGGCCATGCCCGTTCGATGGTGGCGTTTGACGTGGTGCAGCGTTGGCTCAAAGCCAGCGGCTACCGCGTGACCTATGTGCGCAACATCACCGACATTGATGACAAGATCATCAAGCGCTCGCTGGAAAACGGTGAAACCGTGCGCAGTCTGACCGATCGCATGATTGACGCCTTGCACCAAGACGCAGACGCCTTGGGTATCCAGCGACCCACGCACGAGCCCCGTGCGATGGACTACGTGCCGCAAATGCTCTCAATGATTGGCACCTTGCAAGACAAAGGCTTGGCCTACCAAGCCAATGACGGTGACGTGAACTACGCTGTGCGCAAATTTGCGGGCTACGGCAAGCTCTCGGGCAAGTCTTTGGACGAGCTGCAAGCGGGTGAACGCGTGGCCGTGGACGATGGCAAGCAAGATCCGCTGGACTTTGTGCTGTGGAAATCAGCCAAAGAGAGCGAACCTGACGAAGTCAAATGGGCCAGCCCCTTTGGCGCAGGCCGCCCCGGCTGGCACATCGAGTGCTCGGCCATGAGCTGCGAGATGTTGGGCCAAAGCTTTGACATCCACGGCGGCGGTGCTGATTTGCAGTTCCCGCACCACGAAAACGAAATCGCTCAAAGCGAAGGCGCCAACGGGCAGAAGATGGCCAGCGTGTGGATGCACAACGGCTTCATCAATGTGGACAACGAAAAAATGTCCAAGAGCTTGGGCAATTTCTTCACCATCCGTGATGTGCTCAAAGAATTTGATGCCGAAACGGTGCGTTTCTTCGTGGTGCGCAGCCATTACCGCAGCCAACTCAATTACAGCGATGTGCATTTGAACGATGCTCGCGGTGCATTGAAACGCCTCTATACCGCACTCAGCGCTGTGACGCCTGCTGAGGTGGCGATTGATTGGGCAGAGCCCCACGCCGCGCGCTTCAAAACTGCGATGGACGAAGACTTTGGCACGCCTGAGGCCGTGGCCGTGTTGTTTGAACTCGCGGGTGAAGTCAACCGCACACAGTCGGCGCAAACCGCTGGCTTGCTCAAAGCCTTGGGCGGCGTGTTGGGCTTGTTGCAAGAAGACCCACAAAGCTTTTTGCAAGGCGGCGCATCAGAAGACGAAGGCGCAATTCAAGCCCAAATCGCTGCACGCGCAGCTGCCAAAGCCGCTAAAAACTTTGCCGAAGCCGACCGCATTCGCAACGACTTGTTGGCGCAAGGCATCGTGCTCAAAGACTCGCCCACGGGCACGACGTGGGAGCGTGGGTAAGTATGGTGACCTCCAATAAAGTCATCATCGCCACGCCCGAATATTGGGCGGAGGCGTGCAAGCACCTGATGAAAAAAGATCGGGTGATGAAGCGCCTCATTCCTCAATTTGGCAATGCGTGCTTGGAGTCGCGTGGCGACGCCTTTGTCACGTTGGCGCGCAGCATCGTCGGGCAGCAAATCTCGGTCAAAGCCGCACAAAGCGTGTGGGACCGGTTCATCCAACTGCCACGCAAGCTCACGCCTGCCAATGTGCTCAAGCTCAAAGTGGACGACATGCGCGCGGCAGGTCTATCCGCCCGCAAGGTGGAGTACCTGGTGGACTTGGCGCTGCACTTTGAAAATGGAGCGGTCCATGTCAAGAAGTGGGCAGAGATGGATGATGAAACCATCATTGCCGAGTTGGTGGCCATTCGCGGCATTGGCCGTTGGACGGCCGAAATGTTTTTGATGTTTCACCTGCTGCGACCCAATGTGTTGCCACTTGACGATGTGGGCTTGATCAACGGCATCAGCCAGAACTATTTTTCGGGTGAGGCGGTCAGTCGCAGCGAAGCCCGAGAAGTGGCTGCCGCATGGGCCCCGTACTGCAGTGTGGCGACTTGGTATATTTGGCGCTCGCTAGATCCGCTGCCCGTGTCTTATTGAGCAGCTAAGGAGTAATGAATTTTGGCTAAACGAACTTTTCTCGACTTTGAACAACCGATTGCTGAATTGGAAGGCAAGATTGACGAGCTGCGCTATGTGCAAAGCGAGTCAGCGGTGGATATTTCGGACGAGATTGACCAGCTCAGCAAGAAAAGCTTGCAGCTGACCAAAGAGATTTACAGCGACCTCACCCCTTGGCAAATCACCAAGATTGCCCGCCACGCCGAGCGTCCCTACACCTTGGACTACATCAACGAAATCTTCACCGACTTCGTGGAAATGCACGGCGACCGTCACTTTGCCGATGACTTGAGCATCGTGGGTGGCTTAGCCCGTTTCAATGGCAACGCTTGCATGGTCTTGGGGCAGCAAAAAGGCCGCGACACCAAAGAGCGTGCTGCGCGCAACTTTGGCATGAGCCGCCCCGAGGGCTACCGCAAAGCTTTGCGTTTGATGAAGACCGCCGAGAAGTTCAAGCTGCCCGTGTTCACCTTTGTGGACACCCCCGGCGCTTACCCCGGCATCGACGCCGAAGAGCGCAGCCAGTCCGAAGCGATTGGCCGCAATATTTTTGAAATGGCCCAGCTCGAAGTGCCAATCATCACCACCATCATTGGTGAAGGTGGCTCGGGCGGTGCATTGGCCATCAGCGTGGCTGACCAAGTGTTGATGTTGCAGTACTCGGTGTACTCGGTCATCAGCCCCGAAGGTTGTGCCTCGATCTTGTGGAAAACCTCAGACCGCGCCGAAGACGCTGCTGAAGCTTTGGGCATCACCGCCCATCGCCTGAAAGCCTTGGGCTTGGTCGACAAAATCGTGAACGAGCCTGTGGGCGGCGCGCACCGCGACCCCAAGCAAATGGCCGCTCAGCTCAAGCGTGGTTTGAACGACGCGTGGCGTCAAGTGACCGACATGAAGGTCAAAGAGCTGCTCGACAAGCGCTATGAGCGTTTGCAAAGCTATGGCCGCTTCACCGACACCAAAGCTGAACGCTAATTTCCCCTCGCTGGACGCGCTCCAGCACCTTGAGGCTTTCGCCGTTGCACTCAGCGGCGGGGCCGATTCCACCGCCTTACTCATTGCCTGCGCCACCCGATGGCCGGGCAGGGTGCATGCTGTGCATGTGCACCACGGGTTGCAAACGGCTGCCGATGGTTTTGAAGCTCACTGCGTGGCTTTGTGTGAGCGCTTGCAAGTGCCTCTGGTGGTGCAGTACGTCAACGCCGCTCATGCCGCAGGTGAAAGCCCCGAAGATGCCGCCCGCCAAGCCCGTTACCGCGCGTTGGCCGAAGCGCTACAAAACAACTGGGGCGGGCGCATCAAACACATGGCCTTGGCTCAACACGCCGATGACCAAGTGGAAACTTTGTTGCTGGCGCTCTCGCGTGGCGCGGGCTTGCCGGGACTGGCGTGCATGCCAGCTGTGGCCGAGCGCCAAGGGGTGACGTACCACCGCCCTTGGCTGAATGTGCCGGGTTTTGCTTTGCGTGAAGCCTTGAGGGCGATGGGGGAGTCGTGGGTGGAAGACCCCACCAATGCCGATACGCGCTACACCCGCAACCGCATCCGCGCTGAACTGTTGCCTGTGATTGAGCAAGCGTTCCCTTCGTTTCGCCAAACCTTTGCGCGCAGCGCCTCGCACGCAGCGCAGGCACAAACCTTGTTGCAAGAGGTGGCTGAACAAGATTTACAGCTTGTAGGCAATCCACCCGCCATCAAGGCTTTGCAGCAACTCAGTGACGCTCGGCAATCGAACGTGTTGCGCCATTGGCTGTCGCTTGAACACTCGCAGGCGAGTGCGGCGCAGCTGCAAGCGTTGCTGGTGCAGGTGAAGGCTTGCACCACACGCGGGCACCACATTGACATCAAGGTGGGGCGTGGCTTTGTGCGGCGCGATGGCGCTGTGTTGCGTTGCTACAATCTGTAGGTTTTTTTTGCCCATAACACAACAGTTTTAAAGAAATATGGCATTGATCGTTCACAAATACGGCGGCACCTCGATGGGCTCGACAGAGCGCATTCGCAACGTCGCCAAGCGCGTGGCCAAATGGGCTCGTGCTGGCCACCAAATGGTGGTGGTTCCCTCCGCGATGAGCGGTGAGACCAACCGTTTGCTCGGCCTCGCCAAAGAATTGGCCCCCTCCAAAGCCGACTCGGCCTACAACCGCGAACTCGACATGTTGGCCTCGACAGGTGAACAAGCATCTTCTGCGTTGTTGGCCATTGCGTTGCAAGCCGAAGGCCAGCCCTCGGTCAGCTATGCAGGTTGGCAAGTGCCGATTCGCACCAACAGCGCTTACACCAAAGCCCGCATCGAGTCGATCGATGACGTGCGTGTGCGTGCTGAGTTGGACGCTGGCAAAGTGGTCATCATCACGGGCTTCCAAGGCAAAGACGAGCAAGACAACATCACCACGTTGGGACGTGGCGGCTCTGACACCTCGGCGGTGGCCGTGGCAGCAGCCCTCAAAGCCAAAGAGTGCTTGATCTACACCGACGTCGATGGTGTGTACACCACCGACCCCCGTGTGGTGCCCGAAGCACGCCGCTTAGAAACGCTGTGTTTTGAAGAGATGCTGGAAATGGCATCTTTGGGTAGCAAAGTTTTGCAAATTCGCTCGGTCGAGTTTGCAGGTAAATACAAGGTGCCGCTGCGCGTGTTGTCCAGCTTCACCGCGTGGGACATTGACATCAACGAAGAAGCCAAATCAGGCACGTTGATCACCTTTGAGGAAGACGAAAAAATGGAACAAGCAATCGTATCGGGCATCGCATTCAACCGTGACGAAGCCAAAATCTCTGTGGTCGGCGTGCCCGACAAGCCAGGCATCGCGTACCAAATCTTGGGCGCTGTGGCCGAAGCCAATATTGAAGTGGACATGATCATCCAAAACATCAGCAAGGATGGCAAAACCGATTTCAGCTTCACCGTGCACCGCAACGACTACGCTCGCACCACCGACTTGCTCAAAGAAAAAGTGTTGCCAGCTTTGGGCGCAACCGACGTGCAAGGCGACACCAAAATTTGCAAAGTGTCGATCGTCGGTATCGGCATGCGCAGCCACGTGGGTGTGGCCAGCAAGATGTTCCGCTCATTGAGCGAAGAGGGCATCAACATCCAAATGATCTCGACGTCTGAAATCAAAACCTCTGTGGTGATTGATGAGAAATACATGGAGCTCGCTGTACGCGCCTTGCATAAAGCTTTCGATTTGGATCAGCCTGCTGCCTAAGTTCGTGCATAATATGCACCTGCTGGAAACGTGACCGAGTGGCCGAAGGTGCTCCCCTGCTAAGGGAGTATGGGGTGTAGAGCCTCATCGAGGGTTCGAATCCCTCCGTTTCCGCCAGAGAGTTTGAGCCCCTGAGTAATCAGGGGCTTTTTCTTTGGAAGCCCCGCACCATGCGGGCTCACGGCGAACGATTACTTTCTCTGAATTCCAAATTTAGCTATTTCAGAGCTGATTAGGGCCCATTTCTCCCCGTATTCTCAGAAGCCATTTCAGGCAGTCCATAGTTTCACTGGACCTTTTCTCTGCTTGGGCAATGACTAAGGGCGCCGCAGCGCCCTTTATTACGTCTTTTAAGTGGTTGTCTACCTTTCGGTTACTCCTAGTAACGTTCTTTGCTCACCCCAGTCTGCAGGCAGCGGCAAATGGCTAATGAGCTTTTTAGCGGTTAGCTGGGGCGGGTGCTCACCCTTGGATATCCGCTCAATGATGTCTGGTGCCAGCATTGCCATCAACAAAAGCCTAGAGACGTAGTTCACTGTAACTTCCTCCTCTTTTGCAATCATGGCCAAGCTATCTGCATCACCCTCTCTGAGACGTTTGAACCAAACGTGACCTCTGGCAATCAAAGCCAGTAGCTTCAGGTCCGGTTTGCGAACTTGGTCTTCAGGTCCATTGATGATTAAACGCATGGCCATGCCGCATCGTTTGAGCTCGACAGGGACTGAAATCCAAAATGAGTCGCTACTGCACGAGGTGGTAGCTAGAGCAGATGGTTTGATTCCAATTTCGACTTTGTCCTCGTGTATCACTACTTCGCTCAGTAACTTGTTTAAAGTCTCAATCGGCGCACTCTGCAGACGAAGTGCATGCTCTTTTGCTAGATCCAAGGTCGCTTTGATGTTTGAACTGTTGGATTCGGCATCTTGGATTGAACCTAACCAGTCCAGAAGCCTTGCATCATCAGTCAAGAATGATTTGAGTCCTTGAAGTACAGCTCCTTCGAGTTCTTGTGCGGGGATACGGAACCCATCCACATCTTCAGCTGACCCTTGGTGAAGTTCATTGCTCACGTAATAGCGGTATCTGCGTTTGCCTTTCTTCGAATGAGTTGGTGTGAGGTGATGGCCATTTGTATCAAACACGAGCCCAGCTAGCAAGCTTGGATTCATCGCATTCTTTCGATTGCGATGTGACTGCAGATTCGCAGCCAATCTCTCTTGCACCGCATGCCATATTTCAGAGGAAATAAGGGGAGGGTGATTACCGGGGAAGACTTCATCTTTGTGAACGATCTGTCCGATGTAGACGGGGTTGCTCAGAATTTTGTACAGATGACCACGACTGAACTCTCGGTTCCCCATCGCTCCCTCACGCTTGGTTGTTCGTGCAGGTGTTTTCCAACCCCGTGCATCTAATTTGTCTTTAAGCTGCCTCACACACCCAAGATCTAGATACAGCTTAAAGATCTCACGAATTCGGATGGCACCTTCTTCGTGAATGCACAAGGCCCTATCTTTGGAGACGTACCCGATGGGAGCTAAGCCACCCATCCAGATTCCACGACGCTTTGATGCTGCAATCTTGTCTCGGATACGTTCAGCTGTGACCTCCCGTTCAAACTGAGCAAATGACAGCAACACATTTAAGGTCAACCGGCCCATAGAGGTGGTTGTGTTGAATTGCTGAGTCACTGATACAAATGACACACCGTACTCATCAAACAACTCAACTAGCTTAGAGAAGTCAGCCAATGAGCGAGTCAACCGATCGACCTTGTAGACCACGATGACTTTGATGCGTTTGGCTTTGACATCGGCAAGTAGCTGTTGAAGGGCAGGGCGATCTGTATTGCCCCCTGAGAAGCCTCCATCGTCATAGATGACGGGTGAATTAATCCATCCAAGTGAGCGTTGGCTCACGATGTAGGCTTCACAAGCTTCACGTTGTGCATCTAATGAATTGAAGTCTTGCTCGAGGCCATCCTCTGAGGATTTGCGCGTGTAGATCGCACATGGGATTGCACTCACTCTTGTGACTGCTTTGGTCATGGCTTCAATCCAAAGAAGAGGGGGCCTGACCAAGCCGTTCCGGTTATCTCTCTGGCAATCGAACTTAGGCTTGAGTAGGTCTTGCCTTGATGTTCAAAGCCCTTAACCAAAACAGTCACTTGGTGCACTTTGCCTTGCCACTCTCGCATGAGTCGAGTACCGGGACTTAATGTGATCAATGGTGCCGTCTGTTTGAGGCATCGAGATAGCCGAGCTGCTCCAATAGAGCCCTTCCAATGATCGCTGGCTTGCATTTGATCGTGCCATGACAAAGCCAATTGGATCAGTTTGTATTGAATGTGCTTGGGAACTTTGCTTCCGAACGATTTAGTCCACTGCTTGTCTAGTTCGATGCGTTTAGCGCGCATATCCATCACGGTACTCATGATGTCTTGACTTCGGTGATTCGGTAGGTGCGTGTACCGCTTGCACCGATGATGCTCACTACGTTGAGACCAAGGCGCTTCTTAAGTGCTCCGCTGATGATGCCTCTGACCGTATGGGCTTGCCAACCTGTGAGGACCATCATTTCCTCAATCGTTGTGCCAGTTTTCTTTTTGAGCAGCTCTATGAGCTGTGATTGCTTGCTTTGTTGCTTTGCTGTCGGTTGCGCCGTGGCTGACTTCTTCGTTTTAACAAGGGCTGAGGTTTTGGTTTTCATGGGTACTCCTATGGGATGCCACGCAGCCGTTGCGTGGTTTAGGTAGTACCGCTCTCTTTCCGATTTGTATCAACTTATTGTTTTGGCATAGTCGCATTGCTGCAACTATGCTAAAAGTGGATCAAAAATGGAGAACTAGAAGCCGCTCAAGCTCTTTAAATGAGTAAAGATACAACTCAGCATAGTGAACTCAGCAAGCTATTTGTTGATGCTGCGTATTGGCGATCAAATTTTTTACGCGACGAATGTGCTGAGCAAGAAAGCTGATGGATATCAAATAGCTGTTTTAGAGATTCTTCAACATATGCTTCCAGAACTAATGATTGAGCAACTAAAAGATCAATTGATTCGTTTGGAGAGTTGAATGGTTCTTTAAATTGGCTTAGCTTCACTTTTGCATTTTCGCCCAAGGTTAAAACTTCTGAAAGATTATTTAATCGAGGTTTTGATAAGCGTGATGTCGTTTTTAAGGAGTTGTGTTTTGGTACTGATCTGTAACCGAATCCGGGACGGTAATTCAACGAATTTCTAAGTGTGCTAGGCCAAGTTTGTTGATCTATAAATTTAACCCCTTGAAAGAGCTCCATAGATCTAATTGCCAAAATTTCATCATCTGTTGGTTTTCTGCTAGAGGATAAAGTCCTTACCCACGTGTGAATTTGCTTTGTAATCTCTGAAGTTTCTAACCAAACGGCTTCATGGAAATGTGATCGATTGCACTTTTTGTATGTGACTTCAAACCTTGCTTTTGTTAAATTTTCTGATGCAATTACTCGATAAGCTCCAGCGGCCGGAGCTTGTTTTTGAGCGCCGCAAAATATTCCAATTGCATCTTTGTCTAAATAAAAAATACCTTTATTTGCCATTCGTGTCCATGCCATTGCAATAAATAGTGAGAAGTAATAAAGGGAAACAAACATCCAAGTTGGACTAGGCTCTCTATTTGTGCTAATTGCATTGAGCATATGTGCTCGATGTTCCGATGCATGATTTAGGAGATGCTCTATTTCTGCGATCAAATGGGACGCATAGTTTCGTTGATTTGCTCCTAGTACAAATTCTTTTTTGGACGAACCTAACAAGTGATGAGATCCGTTCGTTCGCCAGACATTCATATTTATGTCGCGATATGGTTCGATCGGCGTTAAAGGAGGAATTATTCCAACCAATGACTGAGATAGATATCTGGATACAGCACTGTACATGTGTCAACCAGTAATGGACGCTCAAAGCATTTCTGAATCGATAGTCACAGAGCCGGCAAGTGCACTTCGAATTGTTTTTTTCAACTGCCCAACAGATCTAAGCGATGTGTCGGAGTAAGAGTATTTTGCAATTGGTTTAATTACCTTTGAAATGCTGTCTGTTTTTGCGTTTCCATACGAAAGTAAACTTTGACGAATCGCTTGCTCGAAAACATCAAATATTGCTTCGAGAAATGTACTTCTGCGCAATAATTTTTGATCGTCTAATGTGTTTTCAAATGCTTGAAGATAGTTAAGTACCAATGGAAGCCTTTTCTTGGCATCTAGGCTTGCAAAGACAGATGTTTCTAAAATTTGCATCAAGGCTCGATTGAATGTGACTCTTGAAATTTTGCCAGGAATGCTTTTTGCTGGGCTCAGATATGAGCTTAAATTTAACGTTGGCGTTTTCCTTAGACCATCGAAAAGATCACGGAGAATTGCATCCTGTTCTTTTTCAATTTCAGCTAAGTGTTGTATGTCAAGTAGTAACGCTGCAGGAACGCCAATTTGTTTTGTATTGATGTCAATGAATAAGCGAGCTTCTTCTGCGCGTGAAAGATTTTCATAAATTGAAACAGGGACACGATGGTCCTTATTAAATCTTTGATAGCATGTCTCATAACCCCATAAACGGTGTTGCCCATCAAGTACTAAAAAGGCCTTTTCAATCCGCTGAAAACTAATCGTCTTATTATGCGAGTTGTATTTCATCTCTGCTGCGGATTGAGCTGATAAAACCACATTGGTTGGAATTGAACCAGTGCCGTGATTTAAGTATTGGCTGATGTCTTCGGCGCGTACTTTGCTTATTTGTCGTTGAAATCCTTCTATGTTGTCTTCTGCACGCGACGATACAAAGCACCAGTTGAAAAGATCGGATACTGGGATTGATGTTATAAAAAATCGGTGGTTGTTTTGAGTCAAACTCAAACATGGATAACCGACTTTTTTCTTATGAGCTGGCTTTTTTGCTGAGGTTGCTTTTTTTACAGCTGAATTTTTACGAATTTCTGTTGTCAATTTATTCTCTTTTCTCATAGGTTACGAAACCCATCATTGCATCTAGAATCAGCACATCTAGATTTGGTTCTTTTCATTTTCTGGACTAACTTATATTGGTTCTCTGAAGATTAGTCAAGACTTTTATCTGCTTTCATCGTCTGAATTCTAGAACTACAAATCAAACATGGCATCAAATATTGTTGAGTTTTTTGGCTATTCTCCTGAAGACAAAAGCTCAGAAGCTTGTCAAGCACGGAAACTTTTTGAATGCCCGTTTGTAGGTAAGCCGTGTTCGAAGACGTTAAGTAATGGTGAAAAAAGTGGCGCTTGTACGTTGAAGTTGCAACGTACTGAGCCGGTCATCATTTGTCCTGACCGGTTGTATGCTGAAAACTACAAGATTTTGCAAGATGTAGCCCAAATTGCCTTTGGTGAAGAGGTCGCATTAGTTCCCGGGCATCAAATTCGTTCAACGGAGGCGTCCTCGTCTGGTATCGCAAAAGTGGCTGTTTTTGGGAAGCGATGGGGTGGTGAGCTAAGCCTTCCATCTAGGGGGAATTCCGGTAGCTACTTTGTAGATTGGGTCTTAGCTAAGCTAACCGCTGATGGTCAGGTTGAAAGTTTTGTCGCAGTAGAAGTTCAGTCTATCGATACGACGGGTAACTATCAGTCTGAACGGCTTGCATATTTAGCCGACGATGTCTTTTCAGGGGCGAGCACGGCAGGGTTGAACTGGGAAAATGTTAACAAACGTATTCTTCCGCAGCTTATTTATAAAGGTAATGTACTTAGGAGAGAGGGCCTATGCACTAAAGGTTTGTTTTTTGTATGCCCTAAGCAAGTCTATGAAAAAATTATCAAACGCCTTGGTACAACTCTAGCTACTTATCCTCATCAAACTGGGGCCTTGACATTCATGTGGTACGACATAGATGCCGATGTCAATGCTGGCGAAACACGTAAACTAGTTCAAGCTGGGCATATGACCACAACCGTCGAGCAAGTCGCTAATGCCTTTGCAAGTCCTGGCTCCTTACCCCCTGCAAATGTCTATGCAGACGCAATAAATCGCGCACTTAGAAGCGATACTGTTTAAAATACCAGTATCTTATAGGAGTGCAATAGTGGGTCAACGACGGTTTTCTGTTTTGTCGCTTTTTACGGGCGGAGGTGGGTTGGACATTGGGTTAGAGATGGCCGGTCTAGAGACGATTGCTTGTGTTGATAACGATCCTGAATCGTGCAAAACGCTGAGATTTAATCGTCCTAAGTGGAACGTTTTTGAAGGTGATATCAGAGAGTATGCACCCAAAGGATCGTTCGATCTTGTTGTCGGTGGGCCACCCTGTCAGGGATTCAGCACTGCAGGTAAAGGAAATCCTGACGATCCTCGCAATTTTTTATGGCGTGAATATTTTCGAATCGTTGAAAATGTTAGACCATTAGCACTCTTGTTAGAGAACGTTGCCGGTATGGCAAATAAAAAGAATGCGCATCACTTGAATGAGTTCATCGAGCATCTAAAAACACTTGGGTACAAAGTTGCGTATGGAATTGTGGATGCGGCTGATTTTGGTGTTCCTCAACATCGAAAACGTTTGATAGTTTTAGCGGGGTTGGGCTGGCAGCCACAGCTACCTCAGCCCAAATCAAACACTAAAAAGATCACAACGAAGCAAGCTATTCGCGATTTGGTTAAAAACCCCAAGGGAATTTGTAATCATGACCCGAATGATCACGCTCCACATGTCGTAGAGCGATGGATGAACCTTGAAGAAGGTGAGGTCGACCCTAACTATCGAAGAGCGAGACTGTATTCTGATCGACCTAGCTCCACAATTCGTGCAGGCGGAGGACATGGTCCACGAGGTGATCATCTTGGGGGCTTCCACCCGCCAATTCATTATCAGCTTCCGCGCCAGCTTACTGTTCGGGAAGCAGCTCGTATTCAGTCTTTTCCTGATAGTTGGGTCTTCCAGGGCTCTAAGACGGCTCAGGGTCGCCAAGTCGGCAATGCTGTTCCCCCATTGCTTGCTCAAGCAATAGGAGAATCACTAATTGAGGGACTTAAGAGAGCTGCTTCAAAGCGAAAACGATAACGTTTAGCTTGAAATCGTTGTTTAGAGGAAAGTTTTTTTTTTGCCAAGCGCTTCCCAAATTGCAAGTGAACTGTTGCTGTTTTTGAGATGTGTGAGGGCTTGGGATGTTGAATCCACCTGATCGTCATGACCAGCGCCAGGAAAACCCGTTAACTCTGAACGATAGTCATGCAGCCAGTGAGCTTGTTTGGGTAAAAAAACTTTACCTGCTTCGAAGAGATCAGTAGTCGAGTTCAAACGTTCCATCTTTGTTGTTCCTGCTAGTGGCATGAAAGGTTTGATTTTTGAACCTAATTCCTTTTCAAGATCTTGAATCAGTTGCGAGCCAGATGACTTGTCTTCAATCAGCACATGGCGAGGTTTGTGTTGGTTAGAAAGCTCGATCACGGCTCGCCTGAGTTCTGGGTATTGCAACTTTTTCCGGTAAACGTGAGTTAGGTAGTAATGCCCCTTTCGGGTGGCTGTCCAAGTGGTGCAAACACTAAAGTCATTCATCGCTCCAGATTTCACAGCCGTATCCCAGCTTTGAATCACCATGGATATTTCGTTGGCTTGTGGTGGTTCTTCATAGTACTGAAGCCATTCGTCTTTAATCATCAATCCTTCTTTAGGAATTGGATTTTGTTGATACTGACTTGAGAAGTTGTACTGTCCAATTAGCTCTCGTGTTTTTTCTAACATCTCTTTTGTTTCACGCTCTGGGTGAAGTTCTTCTCCAGCTTTTCGAGTGAATACACGATGCGTGAATGGTGAGCTGTCTATGAGATGCATTTCATCTGTTTCCGCAATAGCAGGAAAGGACAGAACCTCCCAGTCGCCTTGTTCAATCAGATGACCAGCGAGGTCGTTTTGGTGGAGCCTCTGCATGATGAGAATGATGCAACCCTTGGTCTTGCTGTTGAGGCGACTTCGAAGCGTGTTCTCAAACCAATCGATACACTTTTTGCGTTGGACATCAGAGAGGGCTTCATCCGGCTTGAGAGGGTCATCGATTATCAAAAAGTCTGCACCCATGCCTGTTAGCGCGCCGCCAACAGATGTCGCCATTCGCTCTCCTTGTGAGGTCGTCCTAAAACTGTCAATCGCTTTTTTCTCTGACGAAAGTCGCGTTGAAAAAACAGATTGATACATCGGGCTCATCATCAGTGTGCGTGAGTCGAGTGCGAGTTTGTTTGCCAATTCTTGACCGTAACTTGCGCAGATGATTTTTGTCCCAGGAGAGTGCCCAAGCAACCATGTTGGGAACGCAATCGACGAGCAATGTGACTTCAAATATCGCGGGGGTAAGTTGATGATCAATCGCTTAATTTTTCCGAGGCGACATGCCTCAAGCTTTGATGCCATCAATTCAATATATGGGGCTAGTAATAGCTTCTCTTCAGGGTTGAGCTCGAAGAATGCCCAATGAAGGTACATCAAAAAATCTTTTCGGAGGAAATGTACGTGTTCGGCTGCTGTCATTTTCATGATGACTCTCCGGTCGAGTTGTTCGTTTTCGATGCTTGAGTTAGTTGTTTTTGTGCAATTTCTGCGAGGATGCTTTCTCTATAACGAGTTAAAAAAGCGTCTTGGACTAGTTCGTCAGTAGGCTTGAGCATCAAGGTCGGTGCAACTGCTGCCACAGCATCCTGAAGCTGTTTGTCTTCACTAATAACCATTCCAACAGCCTTTAAGTTTCCTGATGCAGCCTGATTTGTTAGCTGGGCAATGATCAGTTCTTTCTTTTTGACTTTGACCTTCTTGCCTTGCTTTGTCACAGTTACCAGAGCGTTTAATTCATTGTTCAGAATCGTGCTGAGGCTCCTTGATCCCTTAGGTCTGCCTTTTGAATTTCCGCTTTGTCCTTTTTTGAACTGCGTTGTTGCTGGGGGCTTTCCGTAACCGACGTCATAGCCTTTGTTGTCATGTTTTGAATCACTCATAGCTGTTCTCCTTTTTTGCTGCTGAAGTCATTGCCTTACGAGCTGCGAAGGTTTGACCAGTTGATTCGTGAGTCGCTTTCTCGCCTGTCAGGGTTTGCCAGCGCTGTATGGCTAGATCGACATACTTAGGCTCTAGCTCCATTCCGTAGCATCTCCTTCCAACGCGCTCACAGGCGAGGAGGGTGGTGCCACTACCAAGAAAACAGTCGATAACAATATTTCCGCGCGCTGTGCAGTCGAGGATCGCGTCAGCAATCAGAGCGATTGGCTTGACAGTGGGATGCATTGCAAGAACGTTTTCTCCTCCGCTTTGTCGAGACATGGTTATTGCGCTCGGGTAGTTCCAAACGTTTGTTCGGTACCTACCGTATTTGCCAAGCTCAATGTTGTTGCGGTGAGGCGCTTTACCGTTTTTGAACACCAGCACCATTTCATGCTGGCTTCGATACATGGAGCCCATGCCTCCTCGGTCTTTAACCCAGACGCAAATGTTCTTGAGCTCTGTGTAAGTTGCCTCTCCTGCACTCAATATTTCAGTGAGATGCCGCCAGTCCATGAACTGAAAATGCATCGAGCCTGGCTGGGTGTAGGCAACAAGATGTTCAAAGACGGATTTGAGAAATTGCGTGAACTCAGCGCGGCTCATTTCCCCAGATGCCATAGCGAATTCGGCGTGTTTGACTTTGCCGTTTCCAGAGACATGACCATCTATTGACACATTAAAGGGCGCGTCAACCGTTACAGCATCACCCAACTCACCTTGCATGAGTGTTGCGTAGGAGCCTTTTTTTAAGGCGTCGCCACAAAGTATCCGGTGCTTGCCGAGCCGCCAAACATCTCCAATGCGTGTGACGACAGGGCCTGCAGACTCTTCAAATGTGTCAGCAGGATCAACCTCTGGGGTAATTGATAAACCTTCGATCTTGAGATCAATTTCACCCATGGTGAAACCAGTGTCTTCAAGACTGAAATTCAGCTCAAGTTCACTGAGCTCGGCAAACACCTCGCCAAGCAAAGTTTCGTCCCATGTGGAGTTCTCTGTCAGACGGTTATCCGCAATTGCAAAGGCTTTAGCTTGTTCTGGGGTGAGGTGATCCAGTCGGATGATGGGTACCTCGGACATGCCTAGTTGCTTTGCCGCTAGGTAGCGTCCATGGCCACAAAGAATCTTGCTTTCTTTGTCGATCAAGATGGGAACGTTGAATCCAAATGATTGGATGCTTCGAGCGATTTGCTTGATCTGTTTCGGGCTATGAACGCGGGGATTGCGTGAGTCAGGGTGAACTGAGTCTAGCTGGGCCTGAGTTGCATAAGGTTGCGCTGGTTTCTGAGTTTGATTGGGTCGCATGACCTTCTCCTATGTGTTGAACATAGGGGGTATTCGACCTGGCTTGTGACATAAGAGCTAGTAACAAAAATGCGCCAATTAGGTGAAGGTTTTCTCACTAGATTTTTTCTTTTGATCTCCTCTTGCAGACCGTTCTGGAGGCATAAGCTGCGCTGGATCGCAAGTTACCTATAGTCAAGATGTCCTGTACTAGTTCGGAAAATGCAGAAAGACCTGATCCTTTTTTTGACGGCATATTGAAGCTGTGTATTGGTTTTTTCTCCGTTAAAAACTTGTACTGGTCGTACAGCACGTTTGCGATATCTGCTGTTCGTTTTTTTGGAGGACGGCCATTTTGTTTCTTCGATATCGCCATCTCTTGTGTTCGCAAATTTTTCTGGGCCGACCGAACTCCATTTCTTACTATTCGAAGTGTTTTTCTAAAGATGTGGCTTGGATCTACATCATCTAAGGCAGCTACGGTGCTTTGATTGAACTCATCCATGAGTGAGGTGAGCTCCTCGAGTTTTTTCTCGTAGAGAGCAAGTTCTTTTAACGTTTTATCTTGATCAATCAAAAAACGATTGGGAGTAGGTAGATAAAAAGTCAGGATTTTTGCCGTTACTAATGACACGCAGCCGTTGATGCCAGCCTCTTTGCGTTTTGAAACCTTGAGTTTCCGAAAAGCTTTTTCAACTTCATTTCTAATCTCAACAGGATCATTCGGTGGCATTCGATGCGCTCCTTATTCATCGGTTGTCTAGCCCGTTAAATAAATCTGGATCTAAGAGATCTTTTAGTGGAAGGCCAAGAACATCGGCCAGTACCCCCATGTTGTCGATTGAGACATTTCGAGCTTTGCGCTCGATGCCACTTAGGTAGCTACGGCTCATGCCTGCATCAAGTGCTAGTTTTTCCTGAGAGATTTCACGGATGCGGCGGTAAACCCGAAGGTTGTTGGCAAAAATCTCCCGTGCGGTCATACGTGTGGGCTTTTTCATGCGCCTTAGCTTCCCGCAGTACGAAATATGCCTCAACACTCAATAGGATACCTATGGCACACTATGAGTAACATTTAGATGGTTTTATAAGTCGCTAGGTGCTTCATTGGAGCCAGTGCTGATTTGCCCCAATCGAACTTGGCGATAAACCGCACTAGGAGTGTTATGGGTATTGGGCTTGAGATGAAGGGGGCAGGGGGGCTTACTCTTGTTCCCATCAGTTATGCAAAGTTGAATGCGCGGCAAAAAGAAGCATTCAACTTTCAGAAAGTAGCGGCGCTGCTGGCTAACTATGGTTTCAATTGCATCAAGTTGGCAGATGATTGGCAAGGAGCTGACTTCTTGGCCTATCACAACAATGGCGAGCAAACCCTGAAAGTTCAGCTCAAGGGACGTCTTACGATCGATAAAAAATACAAAGATAAATCGATTTACATGGCATTCCCTATCAATAAGCATTGGTACCTGATTGAGCATGACAAGCTGATTGAAATAGTCAAGACTAAAACGGACTGGCTTGCTTCAGATTCCTGGAACTCCAAAGGCTTGTACAACACAGGAGCTCCAAGCCAAACGCTTAAAGAAGCACTCATTCCTTTTCAATTGAGCGCTGACGTTGACATAAATTGCGAAGTTGAATCAACAAAAGAATTAAAAAATGAATAGGTGTAGTTGGTTGAAAAAATATTGGCGTATCTGACACGTTTGTCAAAACGGTATGGCACACTGTCCACACCTTGACTGACCCCGATGGGGCAGTTTGGTGGCAATTGAGATCTTTGTGTAACAACAGCTTTAGATCTCTAATGCCGCAAGTTCTCCGAATTGCGCGGACAGAGCCGCGGGCGATATAGAGACTTGATGCCGTTTAGATTTTTCTGACGGTTTCAATCCACTCCTTACATGAGGAGTGGCTGTGTGTCGTACAAATTTGGAGAAGGGTTTATGGAAAAAGAAGCCACAAGCCTGAGGCAAAAAACAATCAATGCGCTTCAGGAACAAAACCGGTCACTGACTTTTCGTGAGTTGACTGACGCAATCTGGGCTATGTACCCAGAATACAAAGACTACCTGATTGGTAAGTACCAGACCGAACAACAAGCTCGGATACAGCAAAGGACCCGTCTGGGCATTGTGGTTAGAGACAACCGCAAGTTCTTTACTGTCACCAAGAGCGAAAGCAGAATCCTCGTTGGTCTTTCGGCTGAGTTGTTTGTTTCGCTTGAGACTTATGACGATGAGCAAGCGTCTCAACCGTCACGTGAATGCGTTTATTGGTACACATTCCCAACGTACAAGAAAGACAGTGCCCCATATCCCATTCTGATTTCACGAGGGAATGTGGAACGATTTGGCCAGTGGCATACAGATGCTCCTGAGTCTCCAGAACTGTTGGGCTTCTATGAGCACGCGCACCCCCATCTCATTCAGAACGCACTACATAGTGTTTTAGAGCTCAAAGGGCAACGTGTGGAAGGGGCTTCGTTCGAATGGTTTTTGACAACGCCAAAGGAAATCAATGAACTAATTGAATCCGTCTTGAAGCTCGTTTGAGCACTTTGAAAGGATTCAATATGTACACAAAATTTGCTTTTGCATTCATTGTTCTTTTGAGTGCTGGATGTTCGACATCGTCAAAAAATGACATCCAGCTCGATGAACCTATTGGCCGTCAACGACTGAGTACCAACTTCAAACGACAAGGCATTACCTTGGAGTGGGAGTGCAGCTGGGGAACTGGGCTTTCAGCAGCCACTTGCAACAAAGGGGAAGTAAAGGCGATAGAGGTAACCGCTTACGCGCCTTCATTCGGCAATACGGAGTCGAACCGAGAAACTGCTTTTGATGTGGCCTATGACATGGCCTTGGTCAAACTGAATCGTTTTATCAGTGACGAGATATCCACATCGCGTGTGACAACGACTCTCACTAAGAATGTTGAAAAAGCGAACGATAGGTTGAAGTCAAAAATCGGTTCACAAGAAGTTGTGCGAACAACGGATGAAGACTCGACTGTCGACCCTAATGTCGCCACTCGTGAAAATTCAAACGAGGCTATCCGAACCGTGACGGAAAGCATCACGAGTCAATCAAGTGGGATTCTCAAAGGCGTACGTGCCGTGAGCGAGAAAGTCGTTGACCGTCAAACAGTTGCGGTAACTGTACGTTGGGATAAAGACAGTGAGCAAGCAGTCCGTGAGCTACGCAAACGCCTTCGTTAACTGCTGTCTTTGTCTATGCCTGAGCAGTTTGTTTTTGTTAACAGGCTGCGCTTCCCCCGAAATTCCGCGAACAGCTGGTCCCGCAGCCATTCGCGCTACAGGCATTGGGTCCACGGTAGAAGAGGCTAAAGAAAACGCTTTTCGCCAAGCGATTGAAAACCGTGTTGGTGTTCTTGTCTTGGCTGAGAGAGAGATTCAAAGTTACCGAGTTCTACGAAACGAAATTCTTGCCTACAGCGCGGGGTATGTTGATGACTACACCATCGTTTCTCAAGAACAGATGGGAAAGAGGTGGGCTGTCACGGCCAATGTGTGGGTGTCTTCAAGCAAGCTAACGAATCGAATCATTTCATCCGATACAACAAGCGGAAAACTTGACGGGAAGAGGGTGTCTGAAAGTCTCAATTCCTTTGTCAAGCAAAAGCAAAAAGAAGAGATGCTTGTCTCAAAGATCCTTGCAGGGTTTCCTGAAAACGCGTTGATCGTCAAACTTCAAGATACAGAGCTTAAGTTTGATGAGGACAGGAATGCAAAAGTCAAAATCAATTTTGAAACGTCTTGGAATCGAGGCTATCTTGACTCATTGCAAGAAGTACTGACCTTGCTTGAGGCCGATGCGGGAACCCAAAAATCAATTGGGAGTGTCATCGTGAGTCAGAAAAACGTTAAACCGCTACCAAGTCAGAGTAGGCGATTTGAGATTTCAGACAAGCGTGTGTTTGAGAAGTTTTCAACACGATTTGCTGATCGCCAAGTGGCTGTTCGGATGAAACTAAAGGATAGGGTGAAGATCATTTATGAAGACTGTTGGAGATTGCCTGATACCTACAGCAAAGTAGAAAACTCCAGCGTGGTCAATGTTTACGGAGAGCGCAACTACTCTTTCGGGGTCACTTTGACGATTGCACATCAGTCTCCACATCAAAAAATCATCGAGTCATCAAGCAATGTTTTTCTCTCTGTTGAAGGCGTTGAAAAGTGCTTGCGTTAAATCATCGTCGATGTGTGTTCAAATCTAAAATTGAAAAGAATTAGAGGGTTGGACTGATGAGTGTTCTAAATGAGATTCCAGAGCTGCTTGAAGATTTTCAGAAGGTCGCACTACTCGCAGGCGTGTCGTTAACTCCTTCCTCAATTTCATTCGAGGTGTTGTTTGCCCCTCATAAGCATCCTTCAAAACTCCCATCGGAAAAAGCCGGAGTTTATGTCTTTGTCTGGAAGGATCAAGTTTTAAAGGTGGGTAAGGTCGGTTCAAAGAGCCAAGCTAGATTCACGAGTCAGCACTACAACCCGAAGAGTTCGGCTAGCAATTTGGCCAAATCTGTATTGGGAGACCTTGAGAAACTGGGCTTAACAGATATCAACGAGTCGAATGTTGGTGATTGGATAAAAGACAGCTGCCATCGAGTCAATTTTTTCGTTGATATGAGCTATGGGATATCTGTTGTAACCCTTTTGGAGGTGTTCCTTCAGTGTCGTCTGAATCCGAGATATGAAGGGTTTCTGAGTCAGAGGTAATGCTTTTTTAAGAAGCTAAAGACTTGCTATCAAGGGTAAATAATGGTGACAGCAGTGAATTGCAACTATACCGAAAGCCTCATGATTAAAGATGAGGTTGACTTTGGAGGGCTCTTATATGCATTGGATCGTAACTGACGATATTTACGGAGAGACATGGCGGCAGCTTCTCGAATTCTCCAACCTTGATTTAACTACCGATGTAATTGTTCGTAAACATGGCGATTCGACTTCCAAAACTCATAGAAGTAATCTGACGAAACAGGCAGCACAGGCAAGAGTTTGCGTGCTTCAAGCTAAGGAGTATTTCGATGCCGCACGTGGTGCATCATTATTTACGAGACCGAATCATTCTTATTATGGTTCCGTTGCTTTGGCTTCTTTAATGATGCTGGTTTTAGGTGACGGTACAAAGTCGCTTGATTATTTGCGTAGTGACAGTAAAAACAACCATCATGGACTCGATTTCACAACTGGGTGTAACGCGAAATCAGCTTCAACAGCACTTGCGTTAGTTGAGAATAGTCGAGTAGAGATACTGCCGCATGGCCATTTTTCTAATTTATACAAAACGCTACCTCAGGTGGGGGCAGTCTTCGCAGCTGTTAGCAAATCACATGGCCCCACATCTACTACCAGTATGCAAACTGTTGGTGAATACAACGTTCCCGCTTTCGACAAAATATCAGGTACAAAGAAGACATTGCTCGAGCTTTTGAAATTTCTCCCGGATTTGAACTCGGAACTTCAACGGTTTGGACTTAGCGCAGTTCGATCTAGAACTTCCTATGAAGTCCTAGATGCGGCAGATGGATGGATCAACTATAGATGGCGAATACATGGATGTGGCAGTGAGGCAGAACTGGAATCGCTCCTTGAAGAATTTGCAGTTAGTCCTCGATTGTCAGATGCATTAAGTTTTCAAGGGCCAGAGAATCCAACATCAGGAATAGTCTCATTGCGATTCGAGAAGATTAACGATGTGGGTATTCGTTGGCCGAATAGTCGCGACACAATGAATCACGATACGATTTCGTATGTGGGCCTTTCAGAGACGCATGAGATTATTGATCTCTACTTGGTTGCCTATCAGCTTAGTATGCTTTCCAGATACTTTCCGGACATTTGGGTTAGCTGTATTGAGTCACAGTGCCGTGCTGCGAAGCTTATTGAACGTGCAACAGACATCATTACAAAAAAATTGCCGATTCTCGCTCTGTCAATGCTTCGCAATGAGGAAACTGTTATTTCTACGCATCGTGAGCCATGGAAAAGATGAGCAGTTTAGTCCTGGCGCAACTAAGTAGCGATAAGGTCAGTATGGCATTCCCCCAAACCTCTAGACATTTTTTATGGATGTTTGAGTTTCGTTACGGACACCAAATCTAGGTCAAGGACTCGGTATGCATGAGGAAGACGACAGTGCGGCAACGTTGTTTGCTTAAGGCTGATCAGCGACGTTTACCTTTGCGCGACGAATGTCAGTAGCTTCAGAACGCAGTCGCTGGGCCTATCGGGGACGGGCTGGCTGGTCTACATCCCGAACCAGCCATTCGGCGGCGGCCGAGAGGTGCGATAGCATTAACGGTCAAAGTGGTAATCAATGACAACGCCTGACCCGAAGTCCGCCCGAAGAACGGGGAACGCGCTCAAGTCGTCTTCTACGCTCTTATGTGGATGATGGGAGGAGACATCTGGGATGCAGTGTACGAATCTGTCAGGATTGAAGCTCGCTGCAGAGCCCGGCTCCCAGGAGTGTCGAGAGCCATGATGCGGAACTTGTACCGTACCGATGTCTTTCCAGCGCATTTGACCAAAGTGCGCCTGCATCTCAGCAAGGGTTGCGCTGTCGATGCGTAGATCGCCCAACAGCAACATACCGGCCCTGCCTTGGGTAGGGCCGCGTCGACGTGCGGGACAGCAAATATCACGACATCTGAAAACGTCGCAGGACCGAACATCGGACCCGAGAGGGCGCACAAGTAGACAAAGCGAGATGTTGTTGCGCTGCGGGCTGGAACCGCCAAAGTGCTTCACGTAAACGCTCCGCAACGCATCTCGCCATCCCTTTCTTGGTGGACGACTCGGATCGTGCAATCCGTACCTTCGCACAACGACGTCAACGTCAGCTTGAACGACCGAAGTCGAACGACGAGATCGACGGGCAACTAGATCGCCGCTTCCGTCTTTGCGAAAGAGGTTAGGCTGTGTTGCGTTGAAAAACATCAGTTCAAGGGGAATACCATGCGCCGCCGTTGACGCGGCGTGCCTCCAGAGGGCCATGCGAGGGGCGGCGGTCTTGTCAGTCCCTCTCGCGGTTCTTGAGAGATGGAATGACGTCATCCCGTTGGTGTTCGCGCGATCATCGCGTGATCTCTGGTTGTCGTCTGGGCCACCGGGGAGAGAGACAGGCCCCTGGTCAACCGGAGGATCGCCGTCGCCGCGAGGGCCACCTTGAACCAGGAGCACCGTGTCGACTTGCCCAGCCAAACCACGGGATTGCAGCCAAGCTGCTGGATCGAGTTGGAACGCCGCAGTAGAGGCCGAACATGAATCAGTTCTGACTGAAGCTGCACAAGCCAAACTATGGCCGACGTCCATGTACGGAAGTGCAAGGACTCGCGCCTTCGTCGATCTCAGAAGACGCTCAACTCCATTGACATGGTCGTCATCGAAGTGTGACAGCACCAAGAGATCGACCTGCTCGGGCCACTGCTTCCAACCCTCAAGAGACGTGATCTCTTGGTCGATCCGCGTCGTTCGCTTCGAGCCGCAGTCATAAATCCAACTGAATGAACCTGCGTGCCACTTATCGAGCACCAACCCACTGAAGAACGTACCGTGCCCAACCGCGTTGAAGCACTGATGAACATGAATCACAAAGTCTCCCTGTTAGACGCCACGAGCATTGCTGGTGACCCCGATCGTGGGGCATCCTAGCCATCAGTCGTCGCCGTATTCTTCAAGGCCCCATGGGCCATCTTCAACGTTGAGATCGTAGCCGACCTTTTGGATCAGACTTGAAGGATAGCGCGCTCCCTTACCGTCTGTAGTCCCACTGAAACCGGGCGTCAGTCCAGCCTGAGCATTGGCGTCCAGACGACAGCTCTTGGGCTGCGACCGTGAGGTTACGATGCGGCCAAGAACGGCAGAAATCGCCCTGCAAACCGGGCGTTCACCCAACTGGGAGGAACGCCGTAGTGAGTCGATTGCAGTCCTATAAGTGCTGCAAATTGCTTTCGACTCCGACGACAGGAGCTAAGCTTAGATTAAAAGACTCGGTATGCATGAGGAAGACGGCAGTGCGGCAATATTGTCTGGTGAAGGCTGGTCTGAGCCGATCAATCCTCGGCGACTGTTGTCGGTTTTCGAGGAGTGCGGTCATCAAAAGTACTGCCGAGGCGACTGACCGGAGAATGCGCGGGACGAGTAACATATTCTCATGGGGCGAAGTATGGCAACAACAATCCAAGAATTTGTTACTGAACGGGGCATCAAGCTACTAATGCACTTCACGCGCGCGAGCAATTTAACGTCAATACTTGCAAGAGGACTTGTGCCGCGTGACACCTTGGCTCTCGAAGGTTTTGCCGAGTTCAACGATCGCTACCGTATCGATGGCACCGATGCTGTCTGTCTATCGATCGACTTCCCGAACTACAAAATGTTCTATGGCATCCAAAAGGACCATGCCGCTGAGACTTGGGTAATTATCTGTATTAATCCTCAGGTCTTGTGGGATCTGGACTGCGCGTTCTGCACGGCAAATGCAGCCTCAAACGGAGTAACTGCGATTCCGCTAAATCAACGCAAAACGCTCACGGCTATGCAGGCGTTGTACGCCGACTGGCCCGGTAAGGCGCGTTCTGAGATGAATCTCCCTAACAACTACCCGACTAACCCGCAAGCAGAAGTGCTAGCGCTCCAGGGCGTGCCGAGGACATACATCATTGGGGTTTTGACACTTAATGAGACCATCAGGCAAGAACTCATGGCGAAGCACCCTGGTGTTGAGATGCGCGCCAGCGCGGGACACTTCCGGTACCGCCGAGACTTCGATCACTGGAGGGGCTGAGGTATGGCTACGAGACCGATCTTCTTCCCGTCGGTGACCGGCAAGCTGCTGGTTACCACTCGTCATGTAGAGTTCGAATGGTTCCCTGGCATGGCGATGAGTCAGTCCCGTAAGTCGATTGCGTCACTTCACGAAGCGACACGGAAGCAGATCGGAGTCAGTAAAGTTCTCGAAATTTCGAGCAAGTCTCCGATCGAACTTGGCGTGAGCCTGAGTGCCTTCAATCTGATGATCAGGACCGTTAAGCACGAGCGTGAGTTCAGCCTGGAATGCGCGTACCAAGCTAGCAAAGTCTTCGAACGCGGTGGGCCATTCGTTGACTTATTGAATGCCAAGTCCATTGAGGCGAAGCGCGATCCGCGCTTGAACGAGTATGGGCGTCTGATCAAGTTTCGCTTCTTCGGTGTGGACTGGCCGCTGATGCCTCGGACTGCCTTCTATGATTGGCTGTACATCAACGCCCTTCATAAGCGGCCTGAGCTTGCCGAACAGGTGCTTACTTATCGTGCATTCTCGGACATCGCCTTCAACCCAGAGAGGTCGATCAACTGCCAAGCATATGCCGCTGCGCTGTACATCTCACTCCGAGAGCGTGGGCTGCTCACCAATGAGCTGTTGCGAGACCAAGGCACCTACCTCAGTGTGATTAACACCGGCAGCGTCAGCAATGCCCATGAGGATACCGACGTTCAAATGCGATTCGAATGACAAGGAATAATGATGCCAATGGACTATGCGGAGTACCAAGCCGAAGTCGCCGCAGACATCGCCGACGTGCTGGCGGCGGCGAGTTGTGAAGAAAGTAACGCTGCATCACGTGAACTGTCTAGAGGTTTTGGGGAATGCCAAACGATGAGTTGAGCCGATCAAGAATTGTTTTTTATTTTTTCGTCAAAATTTTTATTCGACTCTTGTCAATCGAGAGGGTACGTTCTTCTTTGTGTCTCGCTAGGTCGTAGCCCCAATACTCAAGGTACATGATTCATGAATATTGGTATTTTTCAAGTTACTGTGTTTAGCATAATGATGCATTTTTTACTGCCCTGACTATGATTCCTGTTAACCCATAACTAAATGAAGGCCACATGCCACATCTTTTTGCATTGCAGGGAGCTGGGAATCGAGGTAAGTCTGACACCTTGATTCGTTTGTTTCATGCACTTCAAACCAAATACCCTCGCGCTAACTCCCAAGCACTCTATAGCGGTACAAAGGACATTGCTGTCATCATGCATGGCGTGAACGGGTTGGTCGTAGGAATTGAAAGTCAGGGGGACCCTAATTCACGATTACAGACAAGTCTCACGGCCTTTGCTGCGGCCAACTGCGATATCGTTTTTTGCGCTTGTCGGACGAGCGGAATGACAGTTAGTTGGGTGAACGCTTTATCTGGCACATACAGCATTCACTTTGTTGCACAAACTGTAGTTGCAACAAATTACGGATCTACAAATTCAGCTACGGCTTTATTGCTTATGCAGCAGGCGGGTATTTAGGATTTAACCTAGAAGTTATCTGTGCAAAATTCGTACAGATTGTTTTTTTTAATTATGTAAGCGGGGGCTTGATTGATGGCTGCGCCTAAACTCTTCATTTCTTATAGTTGGTCTAATGCTGAGCATGAACAATGGGTAATTGATCTCGCTACGGAGCTTCGAGAATCTGGTGTCGATGTTATTTTGGATAAGTGGGATCTGAAAGAAGGGCACGACTCCGTTGCGTTTATGGAGAAAATGGTTACTGACTTGGAAATCAAGAAAGTAGCAATCATCTGCGACGAAAAATACGTAGCTAAAGCAGATGATCGGTCAGGAGGAGTAGGGACAGAAACGCAGATTATCTCAAGAGAGGTTTATGAAAATCAAGCCCAAGAGAAATTTGTAGCAGTGGTATGTGAAAAGGATGAGAACGGTAGAGCTTATTTGCCTACATACTATAAATCTCGAATTTATATAGATCTCAGCGAAGTCGATAGGTACGCGGATAATTTCGAGCGTCTATTGAGATGGGTTTTTGATAAGCCGCTATACGTTAAACCTGACCTGGGCAATAAGCCTTCGTTTCTGTCAGAAGGTGAGCATGTGTCATTAGGGACGACGGTAATTTTTAAGAGATGTATTGACGCAATAAAGAACCATAAGGCACATGCCTCTGGAGCTTTCGACGAGTACTGCACAGCTTTTGTAGAAAATCTAGAGCGATTTCGTATATCTAGACCTGACGGTGAGTTTGACGAAGCTGTAATCAGGAATATCGAGGAATTTTTACCCTTTCGCAATGAAGCGATACAGCTATTTATTGCAATTGCGCAGTACGCACCAGAAGATCAGTTCATACAGAGACTACATCGTTTCTTTGAAAGCATGATTCCCTACATGAGTAAACCCCAAAGTATTTCTCAATGGAATGAATGGGATTTCGATAATTACAAATTCATAGTGCATGAGTTATTCATGTATGCGCTTGCTGTACTGCTGAAACATGATCGTCTGGAACAAGCGAACTATCTACTTCAGCAGCAGTATTACCTGCCAGGAAACTCGGACCATGGTCGAGATGTAATGGTTAGTTTCATCGTATTTCGGGATTACATGCGTTCATTGGAGTACCGAACAAAACGCCTAAATCTTCGGCGCCTTTCGCTCAGAGCGGACTTGTTAAAAGAGCGCTGTGCTGGCACTGGGATTGATTTTCGTTATTTGCTACAGGCTGACTTTGTTGCATTCATGCGTGCAGAAGTTGAGTTGCAGGACGACTACAAACATTGGTGGCCTGAAACTCTGCTCTACCTTGGACATTTCAATAGTCCATTTGAAATATTTGCTAGGTCTGTTTCAAAGAGCTATTTCAATAAAGCGAAGGTGTTGCTTGCTATTGAAGAGCCAAAAGATCTTGAGTCACTACTCAAAAGCTATCAGGATGGGAAGCGAAGGTTGCCAAGGTGGGAGTTCAATGGAGTTAATCCTGCCCCATTGCTTGGATATGAACATCTGGCAACTCGCCCTTGAGCAAAGAATGGGTATTTCAATCAGATCAACTCGGCCAATAAAAGTGACGCACCTTCATCGAACCCTTTTGCTGCCGATTGTGAAAGTTCTAGGGGCTTTGAAAAATTTCGGTCTAGAGCGCCTCGTTGAGAGAAAATTCAAATTATTGGGAATGGCATGTCACGTTTAGGAATTGAGCGAGCGACCGGGTTGGTATATGAGGGGCGAGGAGATCCAACCTTTCCAGCATGGCCTACGCCTGTTGTTTCTCAAGCTACGTTGATTGAAAAGTCTGCAGATTTTCGGAATTTGCCAGGTGGCTTGGATAGTGATCCATTTTCATGGATGTTCCGAGAGAGTTCTTTTGATCCTGTTAGTAGGGTGCGAAGGGGATTGCTTTTTCAGAAAATGGGCGATTCTGGATGGGAGACTGCATGGGTAGAAGGTCATCCAGCTAGTAGCACTGATCAACGAATAATTAGTACAACTGGGCCTCGTCTACAAAAAGAACTTAGCGTGTATTCGGAATGTTCGAGCTTGCTATACAAGCATCGAAAGGGTGAAGGCATGCAATTAGCTATCGGTTCAAGAGATGGCTACTCATTGTGGAAAATTTTACAAACGGAAATAACTGTGAATTTAGATGTGCTGGTAACGCTTCGTGCAGAGTCAGTCTTCGGAATACTTCCCAAGCTAGATAAAAGCAAAATTTCTCCGCTGGATGTGCATAAGGTCGAAGCAGCATTGGCACGTGTGGTTGATGCTGCCTACCGCGAGTTGCCAACCTCTGTAGTTGATCAGTGTAGAAATGCTGTGTGTGTTGTCGTTACACGTTGGGCCCAACTTTATGAAGAAGCGGAAAAGCTGCAGTATCCAGATTTGGGGCAGTTAATCAAAGATGTTGCGGCAAAGTATCCTCAAAGCAAAGCGCTTCTTTCCGCTTTGGATATCATCAATCGATTGCATCCACGAGGTAAGGATAATGAGGTTGAAAGGCTTAATTTGCGACTGGTTGATGATGGTGATGCAGAGTTAGCCGTGCATACGGTGGCTTTTGTACTTAGGGAGATCGGTTGGGCTTTGGATTAAAGAACTTAATCTGAAGATTGCGAATGCATATTGACTTAGGGAAGCGCTCTTAGACGTCTGAAATAGCAGTAACGTACCCAATATGGCTTTTTTGCGGCTTTGCTTAACATGCCGTCGATAAGATGGCGTCCTAAATTTTGTGTAGATGGTTGGAACATCCGAATGCTGAAATGCATAGGGCAGCTTGGTGCGAGCTTCTTAATGTGAATCCTTCGTGAGGATTCTCATTCGAGAATGTCGTTCTTGTCACCAAGTGCAGCAGATAAGAGGCGGGCTTCTGCGATAAGTAATTTCCCAGCTTCGGAGACTTTTTCATCCTTTAATCGGACGCTAGGTCCAAAGATGGCAATAGATCCGGCTACTTGTCCTGCACTATTGAAGAACGGAGCCGCGACAGCGACGGCGCCTTCAATCAACTCATCGCGACTTGTTGCGTAACCTTGTTTTCGAATCTTAGTTAGTTCAGTAGTAAGTGATTTTGAGTCAAGCTTGGAGTGGACGGCATAGTTTTCTAGAGGTTTGCTTGTCTCGTTTGCGAAAGCAAGTATCACTCTGCCACTTGCACCTAAAACTATTTTTTCTTGATAGCCCACGCCTCGCTTAAAACTCAATGGATGAGCGCTGGGTAGTTCTGCAACACAGATTCGCAAAACACCTTGTCTCAAAAACAAGGCGACTGTCTCACCTGTCGCATTTCTCAATCGATGCATCATTGGTTGTGCGATCAACCCAACGTCTAAGCTTGATGTCCACACATGAGCTAAGTGTCCGACAGATGGGCCTAATCGAAATTTTTGTGGTTCCCCCATTGAAACCACAAATCCACTTTGCTCGAGCGTATTCAACAGGCGATACAAAGTAGGGCGGCTCAACTTAACTCGCTTAAGTAAATCAGCTGCAGAAAGCTCATAGTCACTAGACGTAAATGCCATGAGGATCTCGAGTGCCCTGTCTACAGCGCGAACGCTATCAGCTACTTTTTCGTTTGGTACCAACTTATTGACCTTTATGGATTAATTCAGTTTGCCTCTTATTGAGCGAGTAAATCTTAGATTTTATTGATTTTTAAGTAGATCTAAGTTTTGTTGACATAGATCAAGCGTGTCCGTATAATGAACACAGGTCTCACCAGATGGACATTGTGAGTGGGCCAAACGAAGCAACAAAACACGTATGTAAAGGAGATTGAAGTTATGAACAAAGAGATGTCAGAAACGTTGACGCAAACGAATATCGGTACCCGAATGGGAAATCTAATGCGTCGTTATTGGGTGCCTGCATTAATGTCGAGTGAGATTGCTGACGCTGATGGCCCACAAGTTCGAGTCGGATTGCTAGGGGAGAAGTTATTGGCGTTTCGTGACAGCAGTGGCAAAGCAAGATTGATCGATGAGTTTTGCTCTCACCGCGGTGTTTCGTTGTACTTTGGCCGCAATGAAGAAAACGGCATTCGTTGTGCTTATCACGGTGTTAAATTTGATGGAGATGGCAAGTGTGTAGATGTTCCATCGTCGCCACAAGCATGTGCACGCATGCACATCAAGGCCTATCCTTGTGTAGAGCGCGGCGGTATCGTTTGGGCTTACATGGGCCCCGCAGATAAGCAACCTGAACCTCCTGAGTTGGAGTGGTGCAATTTGCCTGAAAGCCATGTGTTTGTTTCTAAACGCATCCAGTACTCCAACTATTTGCAGGCGATGGAGGGCGGAATCGACACAAGTCATGTGTCATTCGTGCACAGTTATGAAGTAGATGGCGATCCAATGCATCAAGGTGTTAAAGCCTTGGATTACATCAAAGCAGATGGAAATGTAATTTTTGAAATTGAAAAGAATCCATTTGGTTTGACGCTGTTTGGGCGTCGCAACGGTGAGCCTGATTCTTATTACTGGCGAGTGACTCAGTGGTTATTTCCATGGTTCACTTTAATTCCCCCATTTGGGCATCATGCATTGGGTGGGCACATTTGGGTACCAATCGACGATCACAGTTGTATGGCATGGAGCATGAATTGGCATCCTGACAAGCCCCTATCAGCAGAAGAGAGATCAGCGATGATGGCCGGTAAGGGCATTCATGTTGAATATGAAGCACCCGGAAGTTTTGTTCCCAAAGCGAATCGCGATAACGACTATCTGATGGATCGAGTAGCTCAAAAAGATAAACGCGCTTACAGCGGAATTTTTGGATTTGCTGCGCAAGATTACTCTTTGCAAGAAAGTATGGGGCCGATTCAAAACCATGAGGCTGAACAGTTGCTTCCAACGGATAAAGCGATTGTTATGGCTCGCAGAATGCTGCACGAAGCTGCGTTGGGTTTGGAGGAGGGAGTTGAACCACCAGCCCTGAATGCTGTTGATCAACGCGTCCGTGCAGCAGGTGTGCTGCTTGATAGATCTGTTGATCCGGTCGAGTGGGCTCAAAAGAATCTTTCTGATGGCTTGGATCAGCCTTTGTTTTCGATTTGAAACACGATTTGCCAAAGGAGACAAAAATGGAAAAAAGCTGGAAAGCAACTATCTTCATCTTGACGTGGATAGGTATTACTAATCTTGTGTTTGCCAAAGAATGGAGTCCAACAAAGCCTGTAAAGATCATCGTTCCAATTGTTGGGAGTACGAATGATGTACTCGCTAGGATCGTTGCACCAAAGTTATCAGAAGCCATTGGGCAACCTGTGATTGTTGAAAACAAACCTGGTGCTGGAGGAAATATTGGTGCCGATTTCGTCGCTAAAGCAGCTCCAGATGGGCACACGCTTTTAGTTGGATACAACGGCCCCCTTGCGATCAACGTAAGTTTGTTTGAAAAAATGCCATATGACTCTGTTAGAGATTTGGCACCAATTACATTGGCTGTTGCTGCGCCTCAGTACTTGGTCGTAAATCCTGCTTTACCCATAAAAAATGTACAGGAAATGGTCGCTTACGCTAAAGCTAGTGGCGGCAAGATGTCTTATGCGTCAATTGCAGTCGGTAGTGCATCTCATCTAACAATGGAGATGTTCAAGCTTGCGGCGAATATTGAAATTACTCATATTCCTTACCGCGGTGCGGGACCGGCGATTACAGATTTGCTCGCTGGCAATGTGGACGCAGCCTTTCTAGTGCCTGGCAACGTGCAGCAATTTTTGAGGGAAGGACGTTTGCGTTTGATTGCAACATCAGGTCAGAAAAGATTTCCAAGTACGCCGACAGTTCCTACATTAATTGAGTCTGGATATCCTGATTTCTTAGCAACTTCTTGGATTGGATTCTTAACAACAGCTGGAACGCCAAAGCCTGTGATTGATCGATACAACAAAGAGCTTGTAAAAATTTTGAAATCAACTGAAGTCCGCGAAAAACTGGAATCAATGGAGTTTGAGGTGATCGCTGGTTCTCCTGATCAGTTCCGTAATTGGATTGGATCAGAAATTCCGCGCTGGGGAAAAGTTATCAAAGCTACTGGCGCAAAAGCCGATTGAGGAACATATGAGACTAAGCAATAAAACTGCATTGATTACGGGCGGCGGTGCTGGTATTGGCGCAGCAACAGCACTTTTATTCTGTCAAGAAGGGGCATCTGTTGTCATTGTTGATCGTAGCCACGAAGCCCTATTGCGCACATCCGATTTAATCAGATCTGCTAATTCAAATGCTCGCATCACCCATTATGCTGCAGACGTTTCTGACGAAAAAGCTGCATTTGATATCGTTGAAAAAGCATTGAATGACTTTGGAAGTCTTGATGTGTTGGTCAACAACGCTGCTATGCGTAATTACTCTCTACTTTCTAATGCCACACCTGCTGAATGGCATGCCATCGTCGATGTCAATTTTGTGGGGTGTGCAAACTACGCTCGTGCTTCGCTACCTGCTTTACGTCGAAGTGGTCGGGGAAGCATAGTGAACGTTTCGTCTTGTTACGCAGTAACTGGACGAAAAGGCATGGGGCTTTATGACGCAACAAAGGCGGGACAGTTGGCAATGACAAGGGCGCTAGCGTTTGAAGAGGCACCAAATGGTGTTCGTGTGAATGCTGTCTGTCCTGGTTCTACTTTGACTGACTTTCATGTGACACGGGCTCAGGCTGTAGGTAAGGATGTTGAAAAACTGAAGTCTGAACGTCAAAGCACTTCACTGCTTGGTCGTTGGGCTACACCTGCAGAAATCGCCGCGCCAATTCTTTGGCTGGCTTCTGACGAAGCTTCCTTTATGACTGGTACATCAATCATGGTTGATGGTGGCCTTTCGATAATGTGATCTTGTTTGAGAAATATTTATGTCCTCACCTTTCTTGATTGCACTCGTTAAATCTATTACATGGGAGGCTGAGGATGTAATTAGCATTGAATTACGCCCCGCACCAGGTGGTTCAGAGTTCGTCAATTTCGAGCCGGGTTCACACATTGATTTGAATTTGCCTAATGGACTCGTACGTAGTTACTCCTTACTGAATGACTCTCGCGAATCGCACCGCTATGTGGTTGCCGTTTTGAAAGATGCAAAAAGTCGTGGGGGCTCAAAATTGATACATGAACAACTTCATGTTGGGACGACACTGCAAATCTCAAAGCCTCGCAATAACTTTCCACTGGAATCTTCAGAAAAGAGGACAGTTCTAGTGGCTGGCGGTATTGGTGTTACGCCGATGTTGGGAATGCTGCGATATTTAAGAGCGCATGATGCAGAGGTTGATTTTATTTATTGTGCAAAGTCCAGAAAGCAAGCTGCTTTTCTTGCCGACATTGAGGCCCTTACAAATCATCGAATTCGCTTGCAATGCCATTTCGATGATGAGATGAACAGACCACCAGATTTAAAGAAGTTGCTTGTTGGTTACTCTGGAGATACCCATCTTTATTGTTGCGGTCCGGTACCTATGCTTACTGCTTTCGAAGATGCTTGCAGTCATCACGCGTATGACAATTTCCATATTGAACGATTCAGTATCAAAGAGCCGGTGTCAATCGATATGAAATCCGGCTACACGATTGAATTAAAAAAGAGTGGAAAATTCATCGCTGTTGCTGCAGGGCAATCTGTACTTGATGCGCTGTTAGCCGAAGGATTGAATCCCGAGCATAGTTGTCGAGAGGGATTGTGCGGCGCTTGTGAAACTCGCGTTTTGTGTGGTGAAGTTGAGCATCACGATAGCATCTTGACGAAGAAAGAGCAAATAGCTAGTAAGTCAATGATGATTTGTGTTTCGCATGGAAAAGGAGAAGTTTTAGTCTTGGATATTTAAATAAAGGAAAGCTACACCAAAAAAGGTGATTCTGATTTTGAAAAATTATTGCGAGGATGTCCCAAATTCTTGTAGATGATTGAATCATCTGTATTCTGAAATACAGCGGGGAGCTTGGTGCGAGCTTTTTGATGTCAATCTATGCAAAGATTCACATTTGTGGCGATCGCCGAAGCACTGATTTTCTTTGCTTGTAGGCATCTTGCTCAACAAGTTTCAAGATGCCTCTCTAAAGCGGGTTCGCATGTTGAAACGTAGTATTCGTAAATGCAAGGGTGTGCGTTCGGAGTTGGTGTGGACTTTTATCCATGCGAACCCCGCGACAGAGTCAAACTGGTAGCAGAGGGCAGTGATCTGCTAGAAATGTTAGATTCTTGATTGCGCCCAAGATTGTGTTTTAAGCAAGATTGGCAAAAATTTACTAACCATGTCAGTGCTGGTCATCCGGTCTGCGCGACTAGAAATGCTTAGTGCGGCTATTACGTTTTGCTTTGAGTTAATTAATGGTACGGCTAGTGAACGCACGCCTAATTCAATTTCTTCATTGCTTATGCCATAGCCATTCAATCCACATTCAGTCAAAATTTTTGTCAACTTTAAAAAATTGATTTCTGTGTGAGGCGTCATCTTCAGCAAGGTGTTTTTTTTCAGTATGGCCTCACGTGTTTTTATGGGTTGAGCCGCGAGTAAAACACGGCCTGTCGCTGAACAATGCAAGGGGAGCTGCGACCCAACGCCTAATCCTACGGTCAAGCTGCGTTGGGCGGTAGAGCGTGCTGCAACCAAGACATATTGATTGTGCAGAACGGCAATTGATGCGGATTCACGTGTTCGCTCGCTCAAGGCATCCAAAGCCGGTTGGAGTAAACGCGGTAAACGCGTTGCGGAAGCATAAGCGTAAGCCAACCGAAGCACACCGTGATCCGGCCAAAAATATTTGCCGTCTGTTGCAACATAACCTTGATCGCACAGCGTCAACAAACTACGACGTGCTGCCGCAGGCGTGATACCCACCAAACGTGCGGCTTGCGACTGGGTAAGACGCGTGTATGCCCCATTGAAGGCACTTAATATTTGAAGCCCTTTGGCTAAACCTGCAATGTGGTTTTTATCGTTGGCAGTGGCTTTCGATGAGTTCATGTGATTGATATGGCTCAATAAATATTCTTCTTATTTGCGATATGCGCAAATTCTAATAGACGCATCTTGCATAGGTTTTCAGAATCTGCGCTTTCGATGAAAGAATTAATCAGATGACAAAACTTTCCAATTTGTTTGTGGTTGTCCCCATGTTGTTGGGTTTGCATGCGGCAGACGCCGCCGACTTTCCAATCCGTTCGATTCGAATGATCGTTCCTTTCCCCGCAGGAGGCACCGCCGATGTGCTGCCTCGCATCTTGTCAGACAAATTGCGCAAGCGTTTTCCTGAGGGCGTGGTGGTTGAAAATAAAGTAGGAGCTGGGGGAAATATTGGCGCTGAATTTGTTGCCAAGGCTGATCCAGATGGTCATACCTTATTGGTGTCGCCCCCCGGTCCTATCGCCATCAATCAAAGCTTGTATCCCAAGCTCACTTATGACGCTACCAAGTGGGTACCCGTCACTGTGTTGGCTGCGGTGCCTAATGTTTTAGCAGTGAGCAACAAACTGCCGGTCAACTCTGTGCAAGAGTTGATTGCGTATGTCAAAGCAAATCCCGGCAAAGTGTCGTACGCTTCGCAGGGCAATGGTTCCACCTCGCACCTGACGGCTAATCTGTTTCAGTCGCTGACCAGTACGCAAATGCTGCACGTGCCCTACAAAGGAACAGCCCCTGCTCTGGCTGACTTAGCAGGTGGACAGGTGGATGTGTTTTTTGACAATCTAAGCTCATCAGCTGCTTTACAAAAAGGCGGAAAAATTCGCATTTTGGCTGTAGCCGACACCAAACGTTCTCCCGCGTTGCCCAACGTCCCAGCTTTTAATGAGGCTGGTATCTCAGGCATGGTTGCTGTGACATGGTTTGCCGCAGTGGCGCCTAGCGGTACACCGCCGTCTGTTGTTCAGACACTCAATGCAGCCATCGTGGAAGCCTTGCGTATGCCTGATGTGCAACAACGTTTTGCAGAGCAGGGCGCTGAAGTAGTGGCCAACACGCCTGAGCAAATGGGGCGCTTTGTGCGTGATGAAGCCGCTAAGTGGCAAAAAGTCATTCGCGATTCCAGCGTCACTGTTGATTAAAAGAAATAAGTATGAGCGACTATCAACCTATTCACTGGTCCACGCCAAGCTACACACGCGTGCCTTATGCTGTTTACCAAAGTCAAGATCTCTTGGCCGAAGAACAAAAAAAGATTTACGAAGGTAATGCTTGGAGTTACCTTTGTCTGGATTCTGAAATTCCAGATGTAGGAGATTACCGAACAGGCCATGTGGGCAGCGCTCCCGTGGTGGTGGTGAGAGATGACGATGGCGAAATCTACGCTTTTGAAAACCGTTGTTCACACCGCGGTGCTTTGATTTGCTTGGATCGTGCCGGCAAAACGCGTGACTTTCAATGTGTTTATCACGCTTGGACCTATGATCGACAGGGTAATCTCAAGGGCGTAGCCTTTGAGACGGGCCTGAACGGTGCGGGTGGCATGCCTGAGCATTTTTGTAAAGAAGATCATTCACCGCGCAAACTCCGCGTGGCCGTTTTTTGTGGTTTGGTGTTTGTGAGCTTCAGCGACGACGTTGATTCAATCGAAGACTATTTGGGGCCCGAAATTTGTGCTCGTATTGAACGCGTGCTGAACAAACCGGTGGAGGTGATTGGCCGCTTCACCCAAGTGCTACCTAACAACTGGAAACTGTATTTTGAAAACGTCAAAGACAGCTACCACGCCAGTTTGTTGCATCTGTTCTTCACCACATTCAAACTCAACCGTTTGTCGCAGCGCGGTGCGGTGATCGTCAGTGAATCAGGTGGTCATCACGTCAGTTATTCGATGGTTGATGCGCCTGATCAAGAAGCAGGCAAGCAATATCAAGATCAAGGTTTGCGATCAGACCAAGATGGCTATCGTTTAGCAGATCCGAGCTTGCTACAAGGTTTTCAAGAGTTTGAAGACGGCATCACGCTTCAAATCTTGTCGGTGTTCCCTGGCTTTGTGTTGCAACAAATTCAAAACTGTTTGGCTATTCGTCAAGTCCTGCCTAAAGGCGTGGCGTCTACCGATTTGCATTGGACTTACTTAGGTTATGCGAGCGATACACCTGAGCAACGCGAGGTGCGCTTGAAGCAAGCCAACTTGATTGGCCCAGCTGGTTTTGTGTCGATGGAGGACGGTGCTGTGGGGGGTTTTGTGCAACGTGGCATTGCCGCTGCTGGTGATTTGGAGGCCGTGATTGAAATGGGCGGCGAAAGTACCAGCTCCAGCCCCTCGCGCGTGACCGAGGCATCTGTGCGTGGCTTTTGGAAAGCCTATCGTCAACTCATGCAGGCTTAAGAAACATCATGTCCAATCTCTCACTACGCGAACGAATTGCTGACTTTCATGCGGCCTACATTCGTTGCATTGATCAAGATGCTTTGGAGCAATGGCCCGACTTTTTCGACGCGCAATGTCTTTACACCGTCACCACTGCTGAGAACGACCGTGCAGGTTTGGCTGCTGGCTTGATTTGGGCCAACAACCGCAACATGCTTCATGATCGTGTTTCTGCCTTGCGCCATGCCAATATTTATGAACGTCAAAGCTATCGTCACATCTTGGGCTTGCCGTTCATCACGCACAGTACCCATGAGCAAGTCGATGTGGAAACGCCGTTTATGGTGGTGCGTATCATGCATGACGGACAAACCGATTTATTTGTCTGCGGCATCTATCGCGATACGTTCATGCTCGACACTGAGAGCCTTAAGCTCAAATCTCGTCAAGTGATTTGCGACAGCTGTCGCATCGATACCTTGCTGGCGGTGCCGCTCTAATGGCTACTCCTCACGCTGTGGCGGTCACGCGGATTGCCCTTCCGATTGGCGACCCCAATGGAATTGGCCCAGAGATCTCCATCAAAACAGCCATCGCATTGCGCCATGATGCACGTGTTCATCTCACGCTCTTTGGCCCACAAGCAGTGATGGAAGCGACTGCGCAGCAGCTTGGTGTTGGGGAAGTCTTCAAAAGTTTGAGTTGCGTTTTCACTGCTGCCATGCCCTTTGGCATGCACCGCCCCGGCGTGGTGTGTGCAGCAGCAGGTGACGCAACCATTGCTGCAGCGACCGAAGCCATTCACGCGACACAACGTGGCGAGTTTGATGTGGTGGTGGCAGCGCCACATAATGAAACTGCGGTGCACCTTGCGGGCATTGCATTCAGTGGTTATCCCTCGTTGGTTGCTGCCGTCACAGGGCAGCCTGAAGACTCTGTGTTCATGATGCTCGTGGGGGACAACATGCGCATCGTGCACGTCTCCTTGCACGAGGGGGTGCAGACAGCCTTGGGCCACATCACACAAGATCGCATTGAGCGAGCTGTACATGCTGGTGTGCGTGCGTTGCATCGCTTAGGTTTTGCACGTCCGCGCATAGGCATGTTTGGTATCAATCCCCATGCAGGTGAAAACGGTTTATTCGGGCAAGAAGATGAATTGATCAGCCGTCCCGCTGCAGAACGGCTACGCGCACAAGGTTTGCTGCTCGACGGCCCGCAAGGCGCGGACACCTTACTTTCTGCGCGTGAACACGATCTGTATATCGCCATGTTCCACGATCAAGGGCATATCCCCATTAAGCTGCTTTATCCGCATCGTGCGAGCGCTTTGTCGATTGGTGCCGACGTGGTGTTGTCGAGCGTGGGCCATGGTAGTGCCATGGACATTGCGGGTCAAGGGCTTGCCAATCCCGAGGCGATGATTCGGACAGTGAGTTTGTTGGCAGGCATTCCTTTAGAAAGTCATGTGTGAGTTTCAAGATTCAAATTGAAGGCAGTGAGGTGGCATTTAACTGCGCTGCCAACGAAAACTTGCTGGATGCAGCCATGCGCCAAGGCATTGAAATGCCTTACTCCTGCCGCAAAGGTGTGTGTGGCAACTGCAAAGGCCGTGTGGTGCAAGGTGAGTTGGTGTCAGGTACGCAAGGCGGTTCGCACGAAGCAGGCATCAATCAGCATGATGAGCATCTGTTTTGCAAAGCACAGCCTGCCAGCGATTTATCTATCGCACCTAAAACTTGGCACCGCATTGACCCAACAGCGCGCAAGACCGTGCAAGCTAAGGTATTCAAGAAAATTCAAATCGCACCTGATGTGACACAGCTACAACTGCGCTTTCCTGCGGGTGTGCGTGTGAAGTTCAAAGCAGGACAGTACCTGCAACTGCTGTTACCCGATGGGCAACGACGTAGCTACTCCATGGCTAATGCACCGCACGAAAGTGATGCGATTCAGCTGCATATTCGCAATTTACCGCTAGGACATTTCAGCGATGCAATGCTGAAAAACATCCAAGTGGGTGATTTTCTCAAACTTGAATTGCCTCACGGTGATTTTTGGTTGCGCGAAGACAGTGAGCGCCCCATGCTCATGGTTGCTGGTGGCACAGGCTTTGCGCCCATCAAATCCATCTTGGACCACATCGTGCGTCAAAAACTACAACGTACTGTGCATCTGTACTGGGGCGCACGCACACAAGATGGCATTTATGCCGCTGATGTGTTGGCGCGTTGGGCTCAACAGTCCCCTAGTTGGGTGATTCATCGTTTGTTGAGTAATGAGACAGATGTCAGCGCATGGAATGGACGCGTAGGCTTTGTTCATGAAGCGGTACGCGCCGACTTTAAAGATTTAAGTGATTGGGATGTGTACGCTTGCGGTGGTATGCCAATGGTTACAGCCCTGCGTGACGTGTGTTCTAGGTTGGGCTTATCCGATGCGAATTTTTACTCAGATGCGTTCGTAGGCTAATTGCAAGCGCTGATTTATTCAGACGTATTGGATTGTGTCTATGTCCTATATTCTTGTCTAACTGGTTTTTATTTGCCTGCTTCATTTCGAAAATTCCCTGATAAATTTCTTTTCTATTTACGGAAAACCTCGTGAAACCCGCATTTTTACTAGGGTAGGGCGTTGGTGCCTCGTTACATTAGGGGCGATATTGGCTGGATTCCCTGTTAATTACCCTGTTCACGGGAATTGCTACGCTGATAGGGGTTAGCTCGAGACTGCGTCCACCGCCAAGCTAAAGAAAAACCCCGTGATACATCGTGTCACGGGGTTTTTTCTTTGTGTCTCTTTAGTCTTTGTAGCGAGACAGCACGATCGACGCTGGCAGCAAACCGAGAGAAAACAAAACTGCACCGATCTCCATCAGAGTGTCTGTTTGCATTAGCAAAAATCCCATTGCCGCAATCGCTAGTGCATAGGGCACAAGCTGCTGCAATTGGATACTCGGTAGTTTGACTTTCATGGCACTGATCGTAAAACAAAAAGGCCGCCACTAATCGATCACTATTTTTTGAAGTTGATATTTTTAAAAACGATGGATTAGAAGCCTTAGGTTTTCACATCATGCGTTGATGTGGTTCGAATGATCACAAGACTGGTAAAAACTAACCATATCGATGGAATTGCGAGTTTGAAGTCGTAAAACTAACATTTAACTTAAGGCATCAATTTTGTTGACTGTAGTTAGATAAGGTTTGTTTCTCGTGTTTCCCTCAGTTTATTTTGTAAGTCACTGTGCTGCTGGCTTGGCCTTGCTGTGTGGTTTTGTGACCGCCCATGCGCAAGATTTACCTTGGCATTTGGGATCCTTAAATAACTCTGTAGCTTCTGCGCCCGCAGCCATCAACACCGCAGGTACAAAGCCAGGACCGCATGATGTCGTCGTGGCTGTGATTGATGGTGGTGTGTTACCTAACCATCCAAGTTTGGCTGGCCGTCTGATGCCTGGCTATGACATGTTGTCATAGATTACGGCTTACTGAGGGTATTGGTGTGGTAAATTGAGAACAAGCCCCTCAGAGGGGAGATGAATCGGTGTTTTGTTTAGATTACTGCTCTATTCATTGAGTCGCTGAATCAGGATAAGACTTTCGATAAGTTCTAGATTCTGTTGATATGACTGGGGTTTGGAAAAAACACTGATTTTTCTCTGACGGTTGAGTCCTCAATTTTCTTGGACTTTTCCGCACTGGCAAAACGACTCCCAATCTTGCATTAGCAGTTTTCTGCGTTGTAGCAGGTTCCCACGTCTGTAAGCCGCTTCAACTTTGTTTTGAATGGCATGTGCTAGTGACATTTCTGCCGCATCAGAGTTATGGTTAGTTTCTTCTGATACCCAGTCTCTAAACGAACTTCTGAATCCGTGGACTGTTGCCTTGCTATCGTGATAAGAATTCAGAAATCGCAGCATGCTGGTATGCGTTAGTGCCTTACCATTTTTTGAAAATACATAACGACTTTCGGGGTCAAGTGCTATTGCTTTGTTGATGATTTCAAGTGAGCGTTGTCCAAGTGGAATTTGATGTTCTCTTCGGCCTTTCATGCGTGAAGCAGGGATAGTCCAAAGGTCGTCAACAATTTCTGAGCGTTCACATTCCAATGTTTCGTTGGTTCGTGTTGCGTTGAGTATCGTGAACTCTAATGCAAGTGCTGTGACGCTGTGGCTCTGTTTGATTTTTTTAATTAGTGCGGGAACCTCTTGATATCGCAGAGCTTCGTAGTGCTTCTGGTCATTACGGATATGTGGGAGAAGATGTTCAAGATGACCGGACCATTGAGCGGGGTTAGGGCCTGAGTGCATTCCAGTCGTAATGGCGGCAGAGATTATCTTTTCTAGCCGACCTCTTAAACGTGAGGCTGATACATGTTTTGTGTGCCAGATGGGCTCGAGAATTTCTAGAATGTGTGAGGTCTGAATGCTCTGTATCGGCGTTTTTCCGATGATTGGACTAGCATGTAGCTCTATAGACCTGTGCCAGGCTAGGACGTGGTTAGAGTTGGTCCATTGAGGTGAAAGTTTATCGATTAGGTTGGATGCGAAGTCTTCGAAGCGAATAGATTTTCGTTGACTAGTTTGAGCTTTCTTTTGCTCTTTCCGCTCAAGTGCTGGATTGATTCCTTGGTAGATTTTCCGCTTAAATATTGAAACTCTGTCCCGTGCATCGGCTAAAGGAACGTCTGGAAAGCTTCCTAAGCTTATGTCATATCGACTTCCTTCAAAGCTGAAGCGAAAAATCCAATACTTCTTACCGTCTTTCTTTGTCCAAAGATGAAGTCCCCGACAGTCCGCAATTGTGTAGCGACTGGGAATGTCTAATTTTTTAAGCGTTCTTGCGTCAGTTGACTTTTTCATTTGAGGGAATTTCCGTTAGGCAATCGTTCCCACAGAGTGCGGAAAAGTCCAAGAAAATTGAGGACTCAACCGTCAGAGAAAAATCAGTGTTTTTTCCAAACCCCAGTCATATCAACAGAATCTAGAACTTATCGAAAGTCTTATCCTGATTCAGCGACTCAATGAATAGAGCAGTAATCGTCTGCGCCAGCGTTGAGAGCCTCGGTGATGTCTTGTTCGTCGGTGCGACTGGTGAGAAACAGCACAGGCTCTTTGATGTTTTTGACTTGGCGGATGTGTTTGAGCACTTCAATGCCAGACATGCGGGGGACGCGCCAATCAAGGACAAAGAGATCCATGGTGTCTCGGTCAATCGCTTTGACCATGTCTGCGCCATTGTTGAAGACGGCCACCGTGTGGCCCGCGCCTTGCAAAATTTCGCACACGTATTGGGCGAGGTGGGGTTCGTCTTCGAGTAAGCCAATGTGCATATCTGGTAATTATCCTTGAGTCTTAAAAGGTTACAAAGGCGTTGCGAGGACGTTTTGGTAGAGCTCAGGGCTTGCTGCTGGCATGACGCCAAACCAAGCTTCAAAGGCGGGGCGTGCTTGATGAATGAGCATGCCCAATCCATTCACGGAGGGGTTGCCTCTGGCATGGGCCATCGATAAAAGTGGGGTTTCTAGAGGCGTGTACACAATGTCTGACACCAAAGCTGAACGGGGAAGTTCATCGAGTTGTATGTCGAGTGGTGCATAGCCTTGCATGCCTTGGCTGGTTGTATTGACCAGTAAATCTGCGCCTGCAAGTGCTTGGGTTCTTTTTTCCCAGTCACACGTTTGAACGCGAGCCCCGAACTCATGGGCAAGTGCATCGGCCTTTTCTTTTGTCCGATTGATGAGTCTGATTTCAGATGCACCTTCGTGTAGCAACGCCACCAAAATAGCCCGTGCCGCACCGCCAGCACCAAGCATGACCACCGTTTGATTTTTGGCGCTCCAAGTCGGGTGGTGTTCTTTGATGCTTTGGATGTAGCCAAAGCCGTCGTTGTTATAACCGTGCAATGTCCCGTCCGCTTGTACAACAATGGTGTTGATTGCGCCGACCTGATGGGCCAATGGTGCGACCCAGTCCATGTATTGCATCGCCGCGACTTTGTGTGGGATGGTGATGTTGCAGCCCGCAATGCCAAGTGCTGACAGCCCGCGAATAGCCGCTTCGAGGTTTTTGGGCTCTACAGGGAAGCGACCATAGGCGCCGCTCAGTTGATGTTGTTTGATCCAGTAGTTGTGGATGAGTGGCGAGCGAGAGTGAGCCACGGGCCAGCCCATGACGCCAGCCATGATGAATTGTTGGTTCATGGTGATGTTTTTTCTTTTGTGCGTCGGAATGATAATGGCTGCAAGTCACCAAATCGTTTTGGCTTATGGCTTCAGGTTTGATGTTTAAAAACCAATCGATACGCCCTAATCAGGACAAACCACCTTCAATAAATTTCCTAAGTCGTTGCTTTGAAATGAATTTTTTTTACAAATAAACAACAAAAAAACATGATGAATGTAGTTTTTGTAGGTTTGTTTGCTAAGATCCGTCCAAGGAGTCCATATGTCAAATCAATCTGATTCGCTTGAAAGTGTTGTGATCGGTGACGGCGTTGTCGTCAAAGGCACGTTCACCGTTCCATCAAAAGCCATCATTAACGGTGTTATTGAGGGTGATTTAACTGCAGAAGAAGTCTTGATCGGCCCAACAGGCAAGATCACAGGCCGTGTTTCTGCTAAGGTGATTGATGTGCGCGGCCAGTTGCACAACACGATCATCTCTGAGAAGAGCTTGATTGTTCGCTCCACCGGCAAGATTGCTGGCAAGGTTCAATACTCAGAAATTGAGATTGAAAAAGGCGGCGAAATCGAAGGTACATTGAGCCAAGACGCAAACGGCCCGGTCGTGAATGTGGGCTCGGCTTCGGCAGCTTAATCACTTAAGAATTCATGTTGCAACGCATCCTTACCACTGTGCGTCTACTCCCTGGACTTGTGTCCAGTGGTTGGACGCGTCAGTACGATGATGCGCGCATCATTCTTGAGCAAAACGGCGATCTTCACTACCTCAATATCAGTGCACGCATGCAGCGCATTTTGGTGCGTGGCGGTATTTTGGCGACGGGTGCGATGCTGGTTGCCATTGGCATTTTGTTGGTCACTAGCATCAGTTTGATGTTGAGTCGGGCTAAGTTGGAGCGCTCACATGAGGAGGTCTATCGGGCCTTGCTCAGCAGTGCATCTGATGCTGAGGGTGGTGAGCAGTTGACGATGAGTGATGAGCAGATGGTTGCATTGGCTCAAACAATTCGTGATCGTGACATGAGCATTCGTCGATTCGTGGATACGTCCATGGTGGCGGTTTCGCAAGAGAACGTGACCATGAAGTCGCAGCTCGAGTCTTCCGGTTTGACTGAAAAGATTGTGAAAATCATTCAGCAAAACGCGGCCAATGGTGGCTTTAATTTGGAAGATGACGTCAAGAGCAATCCTTTGCTTCGCGGCAAGGTGGCTGATGAGTTGTCAACCAACCGCGGATTGCGTGAGGTTTTATACGCTTTGCCCAGTCGAATGCCTGTGCCAAATTACAGCGTCACGTCTGATTTCGGTGTGCGTCGCCATCCCGTTTCAGGTCAAACGCACTTTCACACAGGCTTGGATATGCTGAGCCAAACCGGTGATGAGAAAGTTCATCCTGTCAAACCCGGTGTGGTTGTCTTGGCGCAGTTTCATACCCAGTACGGCAACACTGTGGTGGTGCGTCATACCAACGGTGTGGAGTCGCTTTACGCGCACTTGGCAAACATCGATGTGAAATTAGGTGACAAAGTCACCACAGAATCTGTGCTGGGTAATATCGGCAGCACAGGGTCTTCGTCAACAGGCAAACACCTGCACTTGGAAATTTTGATTGGTGGTTATCCAGTCAACCCACAAAAAGTTATACGGACGGCACAATATGTTCAACAAATCCAAAATCAACAACGGTAATCAGTCTCAAATGGCGAACTTGGCAGATGAGTCTGAGCAAGAGCAAGTGGAAGCTGTTGAAGAGCAGGTTTCTGAGCAAAGCGCCGCGCCTATCCCAACAACTACATCGACACCCGCGAGAAACAGCATGATGGACATGATTTCGACAACAGCGACCAAGCCTTCCATTTTGAGCGAAGGTTTCTCTTTCCGCGGTGAAATTGCCGCCAAGGGCGCCATTCACGTGGAAGGTGCTTTGAATGGCCAAATTCAAGTGGATGAACTGACGATTGGTGCACGTGGTCAAGTTGAAGGTGTTGTGACTTGCTCAAGCTTGCACATCAAAGGCAAGTTCTCGGGTACGGCTACTTGTAATGAATTGATCGTGACATCATCTGCTTCCGTGGACGGTCATGTGGTGTATCAAACCTTGTCGGTTCAAAAGGGCGCCTCTATCAAGGGCGAACTTTTGTTGGTCAAGTAATTTTTTTCGAACGCACCTAGCTGCATTCGCGTATGAGTCAAGACGAATTGTTTATCAACGGCGAGTTATTGCGCCTGCGTCGTGAAGAGCGTGGCTGGGTGTTGAATGACATGGCAACACGCGCTTGCATGTCTGTGAAGCAAATTCGTCAATTGGAAGAGGGCGGTATCAGCGCCTTCTACAGCGTCGCGGTGAAAGTCACAGCGGCTAAAAAAGTTGCAACTTTGCTCGGTTTGTCTGCCGATGAGGTGTTTGTCAAAGCGTCAGCCCCCGAAGCTGAAATGCCCGTACATGACCTTGAAGCCTCTGAGCACGTCATCGCTTCTGAAGAGGTTGCGATTCCGGTTCAAGAGATCGCCTCGCACGACACTGTTGATGCCGTCACTCCTACTCCATCTGAAGTCAAGGCGGTTGATGTCGCGTCGACCGATGCTGCGCCTAAATCTAAAACGTCTCTTTTGACCATCGCAGGGTTGTTCGCCGTTGCGTTGGCCGCAGCGGCCTATTTGCAGCCTAAAGAAGAGCCTGCTGCTGAGACTGTGCCACCTGTTCAGGTCTTGCCCAGCGACGTTGCAGACCCTGCAAGTGCCGCTAGCGGTTCTGAGCCTGTTGCTTCCGGCGTTGCAGAGGCTCCAGCGTCAGTCCCTGCGACTACAGCTAAACCTGTACCCGCTGCCACGGCCGCTTCTGTGAGCGTGGCTCCGGTTGTTGCTGCGAGCGTGCCACGCGTTGCAGCACCCGTTGCCAGTGCGTCGATGGTCACGCGTCCTGCCAGTGCCGCTGTGGCGGTGCCAGCGACGTCTGCTGCTAGCAAAGCGCCTTAAGCTCAGCCTCCGTTCTGGTAAAAAAGCCGCATGATGCGGCTTTTTTAGTTTGCGGCGCCCAAGCTAAGCGCTTGCACTCTGCTGGATGCCAGTGCTTGTGATGCTGGCGCGGTCAATGACCAACCTGCCAAGTGTGATTGACATAGCCCATGCATGCCCTCAATCCACGCTGCGCTGTCGTTCAAACATGGGATGTAGTGAAACACTTCACCACCCGCATGCAAATAGGCCTCTTGGGCTTCTTGTGAAATTTCTTCTAAGGTTTCAAGGCAATCGCTGGTAAACCCTGGGCAAACCAAATCGACGCGTTTGACGCCTTGTTGCGCCAGTGCAATCAAGGTGGGCTCGGTATAGGGCTCAAGCCACTTGGCTTTGCCAAATCGGGATTGGAAGGTCACCATGTATTGCGCTTTGCTCAGCCCCAATGCTTCTGCGAGTAGGCGCGCAGTTTTGTAGCACTCACAGTGGTACGGATCGCCCAAGTGCAAGGTGCGTTCAGGTACGCCGTGAAAACTCATCACCAAACGCTCGCCCTGGCCATGTTGCGCCCAATGGGTGCGAACACGCTCAGCCAGCGCGTGGATGTACGCAGGATGGTCGTGGTAATGGTTGATGAACCGAAACTCTGGCAGCAAGCGGGTGCGCAAGCCCCAGTGGTACACCGCATCCATCACACTGGCAGTGGTGGTGCCCGAGTATTGGGGGTATGCGGGCAAGACCAAGATGCGTGTGAAGCCTTCAGCTTTGAGTGCATCGAGTTGGCTATCGATCGATGGGTTGCCGTACCGCATGGCGTAGCGCACGGAGACGGACTCGCCTTGTGCGTCAAAAGCCGCCTGTAATGCCGTGGCTTGCTTATTTGTCCAGACTTTCAATGGTGAACCTTCACGGGTCCAAATGCTTGCGTACTTGGCGGCGGATTTCGCAGGACGCACACGCAAGATGATGCCGTGCAGGATGGCCATCCACACCAAGCGTGGAATTTCAACCACGCGAGGGTCGCCTAAGAACTCTGCAAGGTAACGACGCACGGCTGCCGCAGTCGGCTCATCGGGCGTGCCGAGGTTACACAGGAGTACGGCTGTACGCGGAGCTTGTCCGTGTGTGAAAGGTGGCTCGGGTTTGAATGTGGGTTGGAACATGATGCGGTATTCTCGCCCAGCATGCTAAACCTTTCAAAAATCCAAGCCATTACGCTTGATCTCGATGACACGCTATGGCCCGTGTGGCCCACCATCGCTCGTGCAGAAGAGGCGTTACAAGCGTGGTTGACTGAACACGCGCCGGCGACCGCGCGTTTGTGCGCGCAGGGCGACATGAAAAAACAAATTCGGGCGGAGATTAACCATCGCCATGCAAATCAGGCGCACGACTTGACGTTTTTACGGCGTGAGGCGATTCGTGAAAGCTTGCTTCGTGCGGGGGATTCACCGGACTTTGCCGATGCTGCCTTTGAGGTGTTTTTTGCCGAACGCCAAAACGTTGTGCTGTATGACGGGGTCGAGCAGGCCTTGTCTCGGCTGTCAGCACGTTATCCGTTGGTCGGTTTGTCAAACGGCAATGCCGATGTGTTTCGCACGGCAGCGGGGCCTTATTTCAAAGCTGCCGTGAGTGCGCGGGTGTGTGGCGTGGCTAAACCCGATGTGCGTATTTTCCAAACGGCTGCCCAGCAGCTTGATCTGCCTACGGACGCCGTGCTCCATCTGGGGGATGACGCGACCACCGACGTTTGGGGCGCATTGAATGCGGGCATGCAAACTGTGTGGGTCAACACGCAAGGCCATGATTGGCCGCACGACTCAGTGCAGCCCTTGACCGTGCGTCACTTGGTGGAGGTGTGTGACCACTTGTTGGCCTGAACGTACCGCTCCTTCTAGCGTCGAGGGGTAAGGGCCGCAGATGTAGTCACCGCAAGCCCATATGTTTTCAGCAATCTGTGGCTCGGGCCTGTCTAACAAGGGCGTGCATGCCAGCGTGGCGCGTTTTTCCACCACAGTTTGAACCACTTCTAAGTGCGTGAGTTCTAGTTGTTCACACACTTGGTCATGCACTTGCTCGGTCAGTTCATCGCGCTCACCTTCGCACGCACTCACCACGGCGGCCAATAGTCCGTGTTGTTCGCAGAGCGCACCTTTGTCAAACACAAACTGTGCAGGGGCGGTCGCGTCGCTGTGCAAAGCCACCATGGCACGTGGCAAACCTTGAAACCCAGCATCTTTGCAATGCAAGTACACCGTGGCAATGGCAGCGTGCGGAAGTTCTGCACATTGGTAAGCCCACTGTGGGGCGATGTCTGCCGTTAAGCGTGCAGCCTCCCACGGCGGGCAAGCCAGCACGATGGGCTTGTCGGGGGTGGCCGTGTGTTGCAGTACTTCCATTTGCGTTGCACTGACGCGTGTGCCAAGGCGAATTTCAGCACCTTGGTCGCTGAGCCATTGCAAACAAGCGCTGGGCAGCAAAGTGCCTAAGTCCACACGTGGTGCGAGGAGGTCTGCGTTGCCTGTTTCCATGAGCGCATCTTGCAGCACGCGTAAAAACACTGTGGCGCTGGCTTGGTGAACTGGCGTGTTGAGTGCAGACAGGCACAGTGGCTCAATCAGTTGTGTCATCACGCGAGGGCTGATGCCCGAGGTGCTGCACAGCTGCGCAACCGTCCAAGTGGGAATGCATTCAAAGTGGGCGCGTTGCCAACCCCATGCCGCTTGCAGGAGTTGGGCTTTGTCTTGCAGGTCCCAGCCCTGTGCTTTGGCAATGCCTGCCAGAAGGTTGAAGGGGCTTGGCCAATTGGGGAGGCTGATGCCTTGGCCATCGACAAAGCGTAAATCCAGCGGCAGGCGTTGTAAGAGCGTTTTGGGGTCAAGGCCCACGGTTTGCATGAGTGCCAATGTGTCACGGTACGCCCCAATCAGCACATGCTGGCCATTGTCCAAAGGCTTGCCGGCAAAGCTTTGCGTCAAGCTGCGCGCGCGGCCACCGGCGGTGTTGGCGGCTTCAAACAGCTGCACATGCCAACCCGCTTGGGTGGCGGCCACGGCAGCAGCCAAACCCGCCCAGCCTGCGCCCACGATGGTGAGTTGCTTCATGCCGAGATGGGGCGTTTAAAAACGGCCCAAGGCCTGCATCTTCCAAGCCAGCCAGAGCTTGCGCAGCGGCGTGAGCGCGACGCGTTGCTTGAGCACGGGGAACTTTTGGGCTTCAATTTCGCGCAGCAACGTGCGGTAAATGCTGGCCATCATCAGCCCTGGCTTCTGATGTTTCCAGTCATGCGTGGGCAGCAGGGCCAAGGCTTCGTCATACAGCGCATGGGCGCGGGCGGCTTGAAATTGCATCAAGGCTTGAAAGCGCTCGGAATCCAAGCGATTCAAAATTTCGTGCGCTTTCACATCAAACTGTTGAAGCTCAGTGACAGGCAGATAAATGCGGCCACGCAGTGCGTCTTCACCCACATCGCGAATGATGTTGGTGAGCTGAAAGGCTTGGCCCAACTTGTGCGCGTAGGCGGTGGTTGCCGCATCGGTTTGACCAAAAATCTTGGCCGACACTTCGCCCACCACGCCCGCCACCAAGTGGCAGTAACGCGTGAGGTTGGGGTAGTCGAGGTAACGCGTTTGGGTCAGGTCCATCTCGCAGCCGTCGATCACTGATTGCAACGCAGCTTCTTCGATGTTGAACTCTGCCACGCAGGGCATCAGCGCTTGCGTCACCGGGTGGTTGGGTTTGCCTGCGAACGCTTGGCGCACCTCGTTGTGCCACCACGCCAGCTTGCTGGCTGCGACGCCCGGGTCGCTCACCTCATCGACCACATCGTCCACTTCGCGGCAGAACGCATAAAACGCCGTGATGGCGGCGCGACGCTGCGGTGGCAAAAACAAAAAGGCATAGTAAAAGCTACTGCCCGAGGCAGATGCTTTTTGTTGAACGTAGTCTTGAGGTGTCATGTGCGCCCGATTATCGGGCACACAGGCTGCACGTTGATGGCGCTGGGTTACATGCGCAAGCAGCGCCAGACGATGCGAATCATGTCCAGCTTCTTCAGTGTGGGGCGGGCAAGCTGTGTGTGGTCGGCAGTTTCTGGTCGTGCATCCAAGTGGTCCAAGATGCGCAAACCACCTTGCACCACAGCGCGCAGCTCCCAGCCTGCACGGCCTTTGACTTTGTGCACCAAGGGCGCGCCTTGCGTCATCAACGTGCGTGCAAAACGCAGCTCTTCTTGCAGTGTGTGGTCTTGGGGCAAGTAGTTGCGGCCACGGCGCAAATCTTCGGCGCGGTCTTGCCACAAGTTGATCAGCTGCAAGGCGGTGCAAATGGCGTCGCTTTGCACCAGTGCGGTGGCATCGTTCACGCCATGCAAATGCAGCATCAAGCGGCCCACAGGGTTGGCCGAGCGTCGGCAATAGTCCAGCAGTTCGGCGCGGTTTTTGTAGCCTTGTCCCACGCTGGTGTAAACCACGTCTTGCTCGAAGGCGTCGAGCAGGTCAAACAACGGTGGGTGGGGCAGTTGGTGTTGCTCAGCCACTTGGCGCAGCGGGGTAAAGACATGCGGCCAGCGCACGCTGGGCACATAGGCGGTTTGCGTGTGGCTGAGGCACTGTTGCAAATCGGCACGGTATTCGCCCAAGGCGTCTAAACGGTGGTGTGCAGGGTCAAAGCCCTCGTCTGCCAAATCGTCTGCGGTGCGGGCAAAGTGGTACAGCGCGGCCACTGCCGGGCGCAAGCGGGCAGGGCAGAGCCATGAGGCGACGGGAAAGTTTTCGTAGTGGTCGATGCGAGACATAAATTGCCCCTATTGTCGCTTGGCCTTGTAAATTCAAGGCTGGTCGAGATCGGTTACATTACTAACCAATCGGTCATTAATAATTTTGAAGACTTTATGTTGCCCACAATTTCCACCCATTCCCGTTGGCTTTTGACATGTCTCAGTGCCGCTTTGTTGCTTGGCTGTAGCAAGGCGCCCCCCGAGCAGGAGCCGGTGCGCGCCGTGAAAGTGGTCACCGTGGGCGCTTCGGCCACGTCGTTTGACTTGGAGTTTTCGGGAGAGGTGCGGGCGCGTGTGGAGTCAAGCCTCGGGTTTCGCGTAGGCGGCAAGTTGATTGCGCGTCAAGCAGAGCTTGGCCAACGTGTGAAAGCCGGGCAGCTGCTTGCGCAGATTGACCCGCAAGATTACCGCGTGACGGCTGACGCCGCCGCGGCGCAACTGATTGCGGCCCAGAGCAACCGCGATGTGGCCGCAGCTGATTTGAAGCGTTACCAAGGGCTGTTTGAACAAGGCTTCATCAGCGCCGCCGAGCTTGAGCGTCGCCAAGCCAACGACAAGGCTGCACATGCCCAATGGCGTCAGGCCCAAGCGCAAAGCACGGTTCAGGGCAACCAATCCAATTACACACACCTGCTGGCCGATGGGGCGGGTGTAATCACCTCTGTCGATGCCTCGGCCGGCCAAGTGGTTGCGGCAGGTCAACCCGTGGTGCGTTTGGCCTTGGATGGTCCGCGTGATGTGGTGTTCTCTGTGTCGGAGGACAAGTTGGCTTCGTTGAAAGCCGGCGTGTTGGTGGATGTGCGCCAGTGGGCAGACGGCAAAACCTATGAAGCCAAAGTGCGCGATGTATCGGCCAGCGCCGATGCTATTACCCGCACGTTTGTGGTGAAAGCCGCATTGCCTAAAGAAGCCGACCCCGTGTTGGGCTCGACGGTGACGGTGAGCTTGCGTGCCGCCAATTTAAAGGGCGAGACGCCGCGCATCAAGCTGCCTACCCATGCACTGCGTACCGAAGCCGGTGCCACGTCGGTGTGGTTGCTGGATACCGCCACCATGACCGTCAAAGCGCAGACGATTCAAGTCACAACGGCAGATGGCAATGAAGCTGTGGTCGATTCAGGTTTGCAAAATGGAGACCAAGTGGTGGTGTCGGGCGTCCATGTGTTGACGGCCGGACAAAAGGTGTCGATCTTCGGCGCAGCCAAGTGAGGTGAGCATGGAAAAGTTCAACCTCTCTCAATGGGCCATTGAGCACCCCGCACTGACCCGTTACTTGATGGTCGTGCTCATGGTGTTGGGCATGGCGTCTTACTTTCAGTTGGGGCAAGACGAAGACCCGCCGTTCACTTTCCGTGCGATGGTGGTGCGCACCTATTGGCCGGGGGCGACCGCGCAGCAAGTGGCGGAGCAAGTGACAGACAAGCTAGAGCGTACCCTGCAAGAAGTGCCCTATGCCGACAAGATTCGCAGCTACTCTAAGCCCGGTGAATCGCAAATCATTTTCCAAATCAAGGACAACTCCAAGCCTGCGGATGTGCCTAATGTGTGGTACTCCGTGCGCAAAAAGATTGGTGACATCCGCTACACCTTGCCGCAAGGTGTGCAAGGACCTTTCTTCAACGATGAATTTGGCGATGTGTTTGGTGTGATTTACGCCCTCGATGCGCCTGGCTTCACGCCCGCAGAGGTGAAGAAATTTGCTGACGATGTACGTCAACAACTCTTGCGTGTCAAAGACGTGGCCAAGGTGGATCAGTTTGGCGTGCAAGACGAAAAAATCTTTGTCGAGATTCCCCAAAAGCGTTTGGTGCAACTCGGCCTCGACCTCAATGCGGTGCTGGCGCAGTTGGGCCAAGAGAACGCGGTGGAAAACGCAGGCACGATTCAAACCCCACTCGATGTGCTGCAAGTGCGCATTGACGGCCAGTTTGAAACCGAAGAGCAATTGCGCGCCATGCCCATCCGTGGCAGCTCGGGCCAGCAAGTGAAGTTGGGCGACATTGCCAAAGTGAAACGTGGCTATGTGGATCCTGCTGTGGTGAAAGTTCACCATCAAGGTCAAGAAGTGATCGCTTTAGGCGTATCGATGGCCAAAGGCGGCGACATCATCGGTTTGGGTAAAGCCCTTGAAGTGGCGGCTACGCGCATCGAAAAAACCTTACCAGCGGGCGTGACGCTCGCGCAAGTGCAAGACCAGCCCAAGGCCGTGTCTAAATCTGTGGGTGAATTTGTCCGTGTGTTGATCGAGGCTGTGTTGATTGTGTTGGCGGTCAGCTTCGTGTCCCTGGGCTTACACAAAGGTGGGCGCTACGGTTGGTACGTGGATGTGCGTCCTGGCTTGGTTGTGGCCATCACAATTCCGTTGGTGTTGGCCATGACATTTTTGGCCATGAACTACTGGGGCATTGGCCTGCACAAAATTTCGCTGGGCTCGCTGATCATTGCCCTGGGATTGTTGGTGGACGACGCCATCATTGCGGTGGAAATGATGGTGCGCAAAATGGAAGAGGGCTACGACCGTGTGCGGGCCGCCACCTTTGCGTATGAAGTCACGGCCATGCCCATGCTGACGGGCACGCTCATCACGGCGGCGGGTTTCTTGCCGATTGGTATGGCCAAGTCCACCGTGGGTGAATACACCTTTGCCATTTTTGCGGTGACCGTGATTGCGCTGGTGCTGAGCTGGTGGGTGTCGGTGTACTTTGTGCCTTACTTGGGTACCTTGCTGTTGCAAGTCAAGCCGCACGGTGAGCATGGCGGTGAACACGAGTTGTTTGACAGCCCGTTTTACCAACACTTTCGCAAAGCGGTGACGTGGTGTGTTGAGTACCGTTGGAAAGCCATTGCTATCACCTTGTTGTTGTTCGCCTTGGGTTTGGTGGGCATGAGTCGTGTGCAACAGCAGTTCTTCCCAGACTCGGCGCGTCCTGAAATTTTGGTGGACTTGTGGTTCCCAGAGGGCACCTCGTTCAAAGAGAACGAGGCTGTGACCCAAGCCGTCGAGCAGCGATTGCTCAAGGAGCAGGGTGTACAAACCGTGAGCACTTGGATTGGTTCGGGTGCGCCACGTTTTTACTTGCCGCTGGACCAGGTGTTTCCGCAATCCAACGTGTCGCAAATCATCGTGGTGCCAGAAGATTTGAAGCGTCGTGAATCTTTGCGCTTGGCTTGGCCCGCCATGCTGGCGCAAGAGTTTCCAGAGGTGCGAGCCCGTGTGAAGTTGCTGCCCAATGGCCCGCCCGTGCCTTACCCCGTTCAGTTCCGCGTGGTTGGCTCTGACCCTAAGCTGCTGCGTGTGCGCGCTGATGAGGTCAAGGCCGCCATGCGTGCCAACACGGCCACGCGCGGTACGAATGACAACTGGAACGAAAACGTCAAAGCCATCAGCTTGGACGTTGACCAAGCCAAGGCGCGCAACTTGGGCGTGAGCAACCAGTCCATCGCCCAAGCCGTACGCACGTTGTTGGTGGGCTCCACCGTCGAGCAATTCCGCGAAGACAACAAGCTGATCGACATCGTGTTGCGCCAACCGCTCGAAGAGCGTGACGCCATCACCGATCTGGGTAATGCGTATGTGCCCACCAGCTCGGGGCGCATGATCCCGCTGGCTCAAATTGCCAAGCTCAACTTCACGTGGGAGCCCGGCGTCATGTGGCGCGAGGGGCGTGAATACGCCATCACCGTGCAGTGCGACATCATCGAAGGCTTGCAAGGCGCAACCGTGACCAAGCAGTTATTGCCAGAGCTCAAGCAAATTGAGGCCAAGTGGGCGCAGACGGAAGCAGCCAATTACCGCATTGAAGTGGCGGGTGCGGTGGAGGAAAGCTCCAAAGGTTCCAGCTCTATTTCGGCAGGCATGCCCGTGATGTTGTTCATCACCTTCACCTTGCTGATGTTGCAGCTGCAAAGCTTTAGCCGTGCGATGCTGGTGTTCTTGACGGGCCCGTTGGGCATGGCGGGTGTGGCCGGTGCCTTGCTGGCGCTGAATCGCCCGTTCGGCTTCGTGGCCTTGTTGGGCGTGATTGCCTTGATGGGCATGATTCAGCGCAACTCGGTGATCTTGATTGACCAAATCGAGCAAGACCGTGCCAACGGTGTGCCTGCGTGGGAGGCGATTGTGGAGTCTGCCGTGCGCCGTTTGCGCCCGATTGTGCTGACGGCGGCGGCGGCAGTGCTGGCCATGATTCCGCTCACGCGCAGCATTTTCTGGGGCCCCATGGCCGTTGCCATCATGGGTGGCTTGATGGTGGCTACCGTCTTGACGCTGTTGGCTTTGCCTGCTATGTACGCGGCATGGTTTAAGGTCGAAAAGCCGTCTAAAATGGCAAGCTGACCGATTTCAAACGGGTGGTCTTCCCAGGCCACCCGTTGTTATTTAGAAACCCGCGCGGGTGGCGAAATTGGTAGACGCACCAGGTTTAGGTCCTGACGTCCGCAAGGATGTGCGGGTTCGAGTCCCGCCCCGCGCACCACTTGATTGATAGCAAGCGGCCCCAAGGCCGCTGCTGACCCTGCCAAATTAGGAGAAAAACATGGCTGTGACCGTTGAAACTTTGGAAAAGCTGGAACGCAAAATCACGTTGAGCTTGCCTTTGGATGTGATTACCAAAGAAGTGGACGTGCGTTTGAAGCGCGTGGCTCGCCAAGTCAAGATTGACGGTTTCCGTCCAGGCAAAGTGCCCATGAACATCGTGGCACAACGCTACGGCTACTCCACCCAGTTCGAAGTGATGAACGACAAAGTGGGCGAAGCCTTTGCTGTGGCTACCAACGAAGCCAAGTTGCGCGTCGCTGGCCAGCCCCGCATCACCGAAAAAGAAGGTGCTCCTGAAGGCCAAATGCAATTCGACGCCATCTTCGAGGTGTACCCAGAAGTGAAGTTTGCCGACATGGGCAGCGTCGAGGTGGAAACTGTGTCTGCCGAAGTGACAGACGCTGCGATCGACAAAACCATCGACATCTTGCGCAAGCAACGCCGCACATTCGCCCAACGTGGTTTGGACGGTGCAGCCGCTGACGGCGACCGCGTGACCATCGACTTCGAAGGCAAGATCGACGGCGAGCCATTCCAAGGCGGCAAAGCCGAAGACTTCCAGTTCTTGCTCGGCGAAGGCCAAATGCTAAAAGAGTTTGAAGATGCCGTGCGCGGCATGAAGTCTGGCGAAAGCAAGACTTTCCCCTTGAGCTTCCCCGCCGATTACCACGGCAAAGAAGTGGCTGGCAAGCAGTCTGACTTCTTGGTGACTTTGAAGAAAGTCGAAGCGGCTCACTTGCCAGAAGTGACCGACGAATTGGCCAAGTCTTTGGGCGTGGCTGAGGCAACTGTGGCTGGCTTGCGCGCTGACATCAAGAAAAACTTGGAACGCGAAGTCAAGTTCCGTTTGTTGGGCCGCAACAAGCAAGCGGCTTTGGATGCTGTGGCGACGAAAGCCGAGCTCGACTTGCCTAACGCCAGCGTGCAAGCTGAGTTGGAGCGCATGGTTGAAGGCGCTCGCGCTGACCTCAAGCAACGCGGCATCAAAGACGCTGACAAAGCGCCAATCCCTGACGACATCTTCCGCCCACAAGCTGAAAAGCGCGTGCGCATGGGCTTGGTGGTGGCCGACTTGGTTCGCGCCAACAACTTGCAAGCCACGCCTGAGCAAATCAAAGCGCACATCGAAGAGTTGGCCTCTAGCTACGAGAAGCCAGCCGACGTGGTGCGTTGGTACTACAGCGACATGAGCCGTTTGGGCGAAGTCGAAGCCATCGTCATTGAAAACAACGTGACCGACTTCATCTTGTCTAAAGCCAAGGTGAATGCCAAGGCCATTTCATTCGACGAATTGATGGGTCAGCAAGGCTGATTCACCTACAAGGAAACAACATGAGCGCACTGGATACACAAGCTTTGGGCATGGTTCCCATGGTCATTGAGCAGTCGGGCCGCGGCGAGCGGTCTTACGACATCTATTCACGTTTGCTCAAAGAGCGCGTGATCTTTTTGGTGGGTGAGGTCAATGACCAAACCGCCAACTTGGTGGTGGCTCAGTTGTTGTTCTTGGAGAGCGAAAACCCAGACAAGGACATTTCGCTCTACATCAATTCCCCTGGCGGCTCGGTGAGTGCTGGCATGTCGATTTACGACACCATGAACTTCATCAAGCCCCACGTGTCGACACTGTGCATTGGCATGGCTGCCAGCATGGGCGCGTTCTTGTTGGCCGCAGGCGAGAAGGGCAAGCGCTTCTCCTTGCCCAACTCCAAGGTCATGATTCACCAGCCTTTGGGTGGTACACGTGGCCAAGCGACTGAGATTGAGATTCATGCACGCGAAATTTTGAAAACACGCGAGCAATTGAACAAGATCTTGGCAGAGCGCACCGGCCAACCTTTGGAAAAGATCCAACGCGATACCGAACGCGATTACTATCTGAGTGCCGACGAAGCCAAAGAGTATGGTTTGGTCGATCAAGTGATCAGCAAGCGCGGCTAAACGACACCCCTAGACAAGTAACTCATGGTTGATAAAAAAAGCCCTTCTGGCGAAAAAACGCTGTACTGCACCTTCTGCGGTAAGAGCCAGCACGAAGTCAAAAAACTCATCGCAGGCCCTTCGGTCTTCATTTGCGACGAGTGCATTGATTTGTGCAATGAAATCATCCGTGATGAATTGCCAGGCTTAGAGGCCGCCAAAGAAAACGGCAGCGAGCTGCCAACACCAGCCGAAATCAAAGCTAACCTCGACAACTACGTGATTGGCCAAGAACTCGCCAAACGCACGTTGGCAGTGGCGGTGTACAACCATTACAAGCGCTTGAAGCACAAAGAGTCGTCCAAGAAAGACGACGTCGAGTTGACCAAGAGCAACATCTTGCTGATTGGCCCCACCGGCTCAGGCAAGACTTTGCTCGCGCAAACCATGGCGCGCATGTTGAATGTGCCTTTCGTCATGGCCGATGCCACCACCTTGACCGAAGCCGGTTATGTGGGGGAGGACGTTGAGAACATCATTCAAAAGCTGCTGCAAAGCTGCGAGTACGACGTCGAGCGTGCGCAGCGTGGCATTGTGTACATCGACGAAATCGACAAGATTTCTCGCAAGTCAGACAACCCCTCCATCACCCGCGATGTGTCGGGTGAGGGCGTGCAACAAGCGTTGCTCAAGCTGATCGAAGGCACGATGGCGAGCATCCCACCTCAAGGTGGTCGCAAGCACCCCAACCAAGACTTCTTGCAAATCGACACGACCAACATCTTGTTCATTTGCGGTGGCGCGTTTGCAGGGCTTGAAAAAGTCATCGAAAACCGCACAGCCGCCTCAGGCATTGGCTTTGGTGCCACGGTCAAGAGCAAAGAGACACGCAGCTTGTCTGAGGTGTTTGGTGAGGTGGAGCCCGCAGACATCATCAAGTTTGGCTTGATTCCTGAACTCGTGGGCCGTATGCCCGTGGTCGCCACCTTGGCAGAGTTGACCGAAGACGCGTTGGTGCAAATCTTGACCGAGCCAAAGAACGCGCTGGTCAAGCAATACAGCAAACTCTTGGCCATGGAAGGCGCTGAGTTGGAAATTCGCCCTGCGGCTTTGCGTGCGATTGCCAAAAAAGCATTGGCACGTAAAACAGGTGCGCGCGGTTTACGTTCTATCCTTGAACAATCGTTGATCGACACCATGTACGAATTGCCCAATTCGACCAACGTCGAAAAAGTGGTGGTTGAAGAAGCCACCATCGAAGAAAACAAACCACCTTTGTTGGTGTACCGAGAGGCCGCCAAAAAGGCTTGATGATTGAACTCGGGGACAGCGCAACAAAGCCTGTCCCTTTTTTACTGGAAGGCTGACCATGTCTGGACAACCCCCTCTGCCCGCTACCCCCATCGAATTGCCGCTGTTGCCTTTGCGTGACGTGGTGGTGTTCCCGCACATGGTGATCCCCTTGTTTGTGGGGCGCCCCAAGAGCATCAAAGCGCTCGAAGCCGCCATGGCGGCTGAGCGCCGCATCATGTTGGTGGCGCAAAAAGCCGCGGCCAAAGATGAGCCTTCGGTCACCGACATGTTTGAAGTCGGCTGCGTGTCGACCATTTTGCAAATGCTCAAGCTGCCCGATGGCACGGTGAAGGTGTTGGTCGAAGGCCAACAACGCGCCAAGGTGGATGGCATTGAAGATGGCGAGTCGCATTTCACCGCCCACGTCACGCCCATCGAAGTGTTGCCTGCTGAGGCTGGCAGTGAAGTGGAGGCGTTACGCCGTGCCGTGATGCAGCAGTTTGACCAGTACGTCAAACTGAACAAGAAGATTCCGCCAGAAATTTTGACGTCGATTTCTAGCATTGACGATGCAGGCCGCTTGGCTGACACCATTGCGGCACACTTGCCTTTGAAGCTTGAAAGCAAGCAAGTGGTGCTCGATTTGTCGCCCGTGCGCGAGCGTTTGTCCAACTTGTTTGAGCAGATTGAGCGTGAAGTTGAAATTCTCAACGTCGACAAAAAAATCCGTGGCCGCGTCAAGCGTCAAATGGAGAAGAACCAACGCGACTTCTACCTGAACGAGCAGGTCAAAGCCATCCAAAAAGAACTGGGCGAAGGCGAAGAGGGCGCGGACATTGAAGAGATCGAGAAGAAGATCAAGGCCGCACGCATGCCTCAAGAGGCGCGCAAAAAGGCTGAGGCTGAACTCAAGAAGCTCAAGCTCATGTCCCCCATGTCGGCAGAGGCCACGGTGGTGCGCAACTTCCTTGACGTGCTGGTGGGCTTGCCTTGGCACAAGAAAACCAAAATCAAACACGACTTGGCAAACGCTGAAGACGTTTTGAATGCAGACCACTTTGGCTTAGAGAAAGTCAAAGACCGCATCTTGGAATACCTTGCTGTGCAACAGCGCGTGGACAAGGTCAAGGCACCGATTCTTTGCTTGGTCGGCCCTCCTGGTGTGGGCAAGACCTCGCTGGGGCAATCCATCGCCAAAGCCACAGGGCGCAAGTACGTGCGCATGGCCTTGGGGGGTATGCGTGACGAGGCCGAGATTCGCGGCCACCGTCGCACCTACATTGGTGCGATGCCCGGCAAAGTGCTGCAAAGCCTGACCAAGGTCGGCACACGCAACCCATTGTTCTTGCTCGATGAAATCGACAAGCTCGGCATGGATTCGCGTGGCGATCCTTCCAGTGCTTTGCTCGAGGTGTTGGACCCCGAACAAAACAACAAGTTCGCCGACCATTACGTGGAAGTCGATTACGACTTGAGCGATGTGATGTTTGTGGCTACCTCTAACTCGATGAACATTCCGCCCGCGTTGTTGGACCGCATGGAAGTCATCCGTTTGTCGGGCTACACCGAGGACGAAAAAACAAACATCGCCATCAAATATTTGCTGCCCAAGCAGATGAAGAACAACGGCGTCAAGCCAGAAGAGTTGTCGGTGGATGAGGCGGCTGTGCGCGACATCGTGCGCTACTACACCCGTGAAGCAGGTGTGCGTTCGCTTGAGCGTGAAATGTCCAAGATTTGCCGCAAGGTGGTCAAGGCCTTATTGCTCAAGCAAATGACCCCACAAGTCAAAGTGACCGCAGACAACTTGCCCGATTTCCTTGGCGTGCGCAAGTTCACCTACGGACGTGCAGAAGCAGAAAACCAAGTGGGCCAAGTGGTTGGTTTGGCGTGGACCGAAGTGGGTGGCGATTTGCTCACCATCGAAGCTGCCATCATGACCGGCAAAGGCACGATCACACGTACCGGTTCGCTCGGTGATGTGATGAAAGAGTCTGTCGAGGCCGCACGCACGGTGGTACGTAGCCGTGCACGCCACCTCGGCATTTCTGAAGACATCCTCGAGAAACGCGACATCCACATTCACGTGCCAGATGGCGCAACGCCGAAAGACGGCCCAAGCGCCGGTGCTGCGATGACCACCGCATTGGTCTCGGCGCTCACAGGCATTCCTGTGCGTGCAGATGTAGCCATGACCGGCGAGATCACACTGCGTGGCGAAGTCACTGCGATTGGCGGCTTGAAAGAGAAGTTGTTGGCAGCGCTGCGTGGCGGCATCAAAACTGTTTTGATTCCAGAGGAAAACGTCAAGGACTTGCAAGAGATTCCAGAAAACGTGAAGAACGGTTTAGAAATCGTGCCTGTGCGTTGGGTTGATAAGGTGCTTGAAATTGCACTCGAAAAAATGCCAACACCTTTGCCTGACGAAGTGCCAGCGGTTGCAACAGCGGCCACTGCATCTGCGGATGTCAAAACGGAGGCCATCAAGCACTAAGATTTTTCTAGCGCATGCGTAAAGCTGCAAAAAATGCGCTAGAATATGAGTCTTACGCGGGAATAGCTCAGTTGGTAGAGCGCAACCTTGCCAAGGTTGAGGTCGCGAGTTCGAGCCTCGTTTCCCGCTCCAAATTCGATAAGGGAAGCACACCATGCTTCCCTTTTTCGTCAAAGTCATGGCGCGATAGCAAAGCGGTTATGCACCGGATTGCAAATCCGTTTAGCCCAGTTCGACTCTGGGTCGCGCCTCCAAAAACTGCCTGTACTTGTTCGCAAGTATGGGCATTTTTTTTGCCCAGCACACTCGACACACTCCTTGCACACTTTTGACGCTGCAAAGCACATGAACATGCTGTGCAAAAAACCTGCTTTTTGCTAAACCGTGTATGCAGGTTAAGGGCATCACATACACATTTAAGGGCTTCACCAGCAACACGCTGCCGACTGTGGTGAAACAGTGGGGCAGCGTTGTATCTGCCCCTGTCACTGTGCCTACACAGCAGCAAGCGGACGCAAGCCCCGATTTGCATTACTTGCGGGATGGTGAGGTGATTTTGTACAAACGCCCCCGCAGTCGTGTTTGGCAATGCAAGTACAAGCTGTTTACTGGCACTTGGGTGCGTGTCAGTACTCGTAAAACTGGCAAGGACTATGCGGCGCAGGCTGCTTGTAATTTGTACGACGAAGCCAGATACAGGGAACGCATGGGCTTGGCTCCCGTACAAAAAACGTTTGCTGAGATTGCACGGATTACTGTTGATGACTTGCAACGTGATTTGGCTGCAGGAACAGGCAAGAAGATTTACGCAGACTATTGCAGGGCTATTGAAGGCTACTTGATCCCCTTTTTTGGCGAGCGGCATCTGCAAAATATTAAGCACGAGAACATTGCCGAGTTCGAACGCTGGCGCAATGAAAAGATGGGAAGACTTCCCAAGTCAAGCACCTTGATGAATTTTGCAAGTGCGTTCAGCCGCATTTGCACTACGGCAATACAGCGTGGCTGGATTAGCGAACGTGTGCCACTGCCCAAGTTGTCGCGAAAAGGAGAGAAGGGCGAAGTGCGACCAGCGTTTACAGCAGAGGAAATTACCAAGCTGCGTGCATTTATGCCGAGTTGGGAGGCGCTGGGCAGTTACGACTTTGATCGACTGCAGCGACCTTTGCTTTGTGACTATGTGGAGTTCTTGCTGTTAACTGGAATGCGGCACGGTACAGAGGCAATGAATGTGGAATGGCGGCATTGCGAGTGGTACGAATATGACCGAGTGCGGTACTTGCGAGTGCGGGTTAGTGGCAAAACTGGCGAACGCTATTTGATTGCTAAACACGAGGCAGTGGCTGTTTTGCAGCGATTGCACAGCAGACAGCAGGACGTATGCAACGAGGACTTTGAACGGGTGCTGGGGCATAGCAGCAAGCTAATCTTCCGTAATGCTATTGGGCTTCGTCCACGCACGTTTAACGGCATGTTTGAGAAGCTGATGCGGGAAAGTAAGCTGATGTACAACGCAGCAGACGAAAAACGCACCTTGTACAGCTTGCGCCACACCTACGCCACTACGGAGCTATTAGCTGGCACTGATATTCACACGCTCAGCAAGCAAATGGGCAATAGTGCCGCAATGATTGAGCGCCATTACAGCAAGTTGACTGCGACAATGGCTGCTGAGCGGTTGGCTTGAACAAGATTGGGTTGTGATTTCTTATGCCTAAGTATGTACTAGTGAAGAAAAAAGATTTTGTGGCTCCAATCGAAAAGCGGATATGCAAAACATGCCTACAAAGCTTGCCTTTAACAAGGGATTATTTTGGAAACACCCCGAATGGGAACTACCGTTGGCAATGTCGTAGTTGTATGCGGCAACATGTTAAGGACTACTCCTTAAAAAAACCAGAAGCAGCAAAGGGGCGGGCAGAACTAAGAAAAGAGCGTGAGTCTGGAGGTGGGGCAATTAATGCGAATGAAACTAATTTTTTGATTAAAAAATATAGCAATCGTTGTGCTTACTGTGATGTCACTTTGAATAAGGATTTCCATGTTGACCATATATTGCCAGTTGCAAAGGGTGGAAGTAATGCACTGAGTAATTTGGCTGTGTGTTGTCCTAGATGCAATCTGGCAAAGCATGCAAAAACAGTACAAGAGTTCTATGCTTGGATGGAGCTTAGAAAAATCAAATATAGGCTCCCAAAGTTGCAGTAAAAAATTGAATCTATGAATCTTAAAAAACTTGCCATCACTACTGCTGCTGTAACTATCGTAGGTATTGCAGTCTGGCTACTTCAATTAGGCGCATTAGCCTACGACTACAAAGCAGATGCAGAAGAAGCGACAGGCACGATCTTGAGCGTGTACTTAGAAGAGGGAATGTCGGGCTTAATAGCCTTGAGCAAAGAATGCTACGAGCATGACAAGATCAAACCCCAAGTGTGTTTTGCAAACGATGTTGCATCGAAGGTTTGGGATAGAGGTGTTACGGAAGCAATGAAGTTGCCTACGGAAGACTACTTTGACGACGAGCAAATCATTCAGCGCCTGTTAGAACGTGACCAAGGCAAGATGTTTACTAAAGCAGATGCACAAGCCTACATTCCAAAAATTGCAGAGGTTGTCGAAGAGCGGCTTGTGATTGAATGGAACTCGCAGAAGTACAAGTTAGACAAACAAGACTAAGTTAATCGCAATCAATATATTTTGCAGTGACACAACCTGCAGGGGAGCTTTTAACAAACTGGAAAGCTACGGCAATGAACAGGGCTGAAAGCAGAACTTGTGCAATTCTTTTTGTGTGTTGATCTTGAAGAAGCTTGTGTGCGCCAACAAAAATGACGAACAAGATGCAGTATTCAACCAAAGCAAACAACAGAATTTCTAGAGTGCTTTTGGTATCAGCGAACAACAAGTAGACGATAGCGATTGGAAGGCTGAAGACACTTAAAAACAATATGCAGCCAATTAACAGATACATGGCCTTGGTTAAAAATTGTTGCATGTGCTTAGTGTGCTGGTCGAAATAGAAGCTGCTTGCACTGTACAACTACAAGTGCCAATTAACAAGCGATAGTCGCCAGTTAGCTGCTGCCAAGGTTCAGCAGCAGCGTTCGACGCAAATCTTGTAAATCCAGTTTGTGCGCCGATAAGCCTTGTGCTTCGCGTAATGCCCATGCCGTAATCAGCACGACATTGCGGTTCTTTTCGTCCATGTGCCGTAGCAATTCAAGCACCGTATCAGCAACAACGTCATCATCGGTTTTGAGCTGAATTGGGCGTTGGCTCATAAAGTCATTTGCATCCAACCCAAGCCAGTCAACCAGCACTATTAGCTTGGCGACTTCGGGAATTGCTTGCCCACCCAGCCACTTGCGTGCCGTTTCCCTTGTTATCCCTGTCATGCCTTCAGCTCTGTAATTGAACTGATTGGCAAAGGCGTTTGCAGTGGGAATTTTTCCAAAGCGGTTTAGCAAGGCCATGTTCACAGCTTTGCTGAAACGTGCTTTTGCATCGTCCAGTTTTGTGTTCTGTGTTTGCCGCTTGCTTGTGCCGTCCATCTAAAAAATTGCACGTTGAGTTTGTGTGCAATTGATTCTGTGCATTTCAAAGTTGCATTTGCCAATTTGCTGTTGCACTTAAAAATGTTATTTGCAACTCTGTGTTGCTGTCGACCTCTTCTTGTCAATTTAGTATTTGTCTTAATTTTTAAAAACAGATGGAGGCGATGACGATGTTTTGTTCTAAATACTGCACAAGAAATCAAGGAGGAAGGATGAAAGCTATTGCAAATCATCTCTTAACACTTTTCTTGGCAACTTTAATAATGTGTACTGTTGTTAATAACAATTTATATGCGCAAGTCACTCCTGAGTCAATGAGAGAAATAAACGACAAAAGGAAACTTGAGAGTTGTAGCCGCAAAGTTATGGGAGTAGCCAAATACATTGATCAATGTATGACCATTTTGAATGAAGTGGAGGTTTTGAATAATCAAGAAATGCAAGACCTTAGAGATGCAAGAAGCAGCCAACCAAAAGAGGCAATTGAATCTACAGTAAAAATTCAGGATTCGTATAAAGAAAAAAGAAAAGAATTTGTGCTAAAAATGAACGACGTAGTAAGTGCAGCTAAGAAAGAGTTCACTACAAATTTACAGAAATCTGTAAATGATGAAATGAAAAAAGATTTTAATAAGAGCAGAAAAAGTGGTGTCAATAACTGACTCTGATTTTTAACTTGTCCAATCATTTAAATAGTTGATAAATTTTGAAAGATCATTGCTAAGTAATTTACCGATTAATTCGACAATCGCTTTGCAAAAGTTGACTTAACCAAAGCTGGTGGAACAACGGATTTCTCTGTGTGCGTTACTTAAGTTAGCAGTCGCAAAAAAGCCCGCGAATTGCGGGCTTTGTGGCTTACATGGGGTGGCTGTTAAGCAGCTTTAGCAAGAGCTGGCGTTGCTTGCTCAGGCTGTAGCAGATACTGCAAACGCTTCATTTCGCTTTTAGCCTCCTTGTAATTTTGTATGTTGTGCAGTTTCATCCAGCTGTGAACGTTATCCATATTTAGACCCCATTCTTTGCAAAAACTCCCAAATTTCCCTGTGCCATCGTCCAAGCTCGCAGCTTTGCAGCACGCTAGATGAATTTGCGTAGCTTGTTCTTCCATAGTTACGCTAGGGTACAAAACACTAACAATCTCGTACTGTTTTGTTTCATGGTTCCATTTTCCAACTAAGTACTGTAGGGTGACATCAACGGCTGACATATTTGGTGTTTTGCCTCCGTCAAATTGCACTGTGCCAATCGACGGCATCGATTGCAAGCCCGATAACGTAGCCTTTTTGATCGCTACAGCACTTTCTCTCTGTGCCTTTGCTTCTTCTGCATTTGCAATTGCCTTGCCGCACTTGTCCACACCGCCGTTTTCCATGATGTACGTTGCTAAGTCCGCTTCACTAATTCCTGCGTCCATAGCACTACTTAAAACACGCTTGTAAACACTAACTGTTTTAGTCGCTGCACGGGTGATATAGCGGATTACAACGGCAATTGGTGCTGTTTTTTTGCTGCACTTAATGTTGTAGTTTTCGCGCAGCAGCTTACGCATTTGCTCAACCACAGTATCTTTGTGCCCACTGTTTTCAACTGCTATGCAGACACCGTAAATGCTGGCAAGCACGCTGTACAGCTCTTGGCGACCGCGAGTGACGAATTGATCGACATATTGCTGATGTTGGGCAGCAGCAGTGTCCGCTTGTGCAATGACAGGCGTAGTTATTGATTTAACTTTTTTAGAAATAGACATAATGAATACTTTAATGTTATGCGAATATGTGACATCGCACTTGCATTATCTCCTAAAAGCATTAATATGTCAATATATATAAGCATATTAGTTGAATTAATGTGTTACTTAAGTAGTGGTTTAAGCCAGCTCAACAGCATTGCGTTTCATTTCGTCATTCACGTCAATGTAGCGCTGGGTGACTGCAATGCTGCGATGACCAGCGAGAGAGGCAAGCACACGCACGCCAATGCCTTTGTTGGCTAAGTTGGTGATGAAGCTGCGGCGCATGGAGTGAGAAGTTGCACCTGCAATGCCAGCATTTTTAAACAACCAGTAAAAGTGCTGCGTCATGCCGCTTGCTGAAAACCTCTTGCGCCCAGCTGTAACAAACAAAGGGTGGTGAAGGTTGATAGGCTGTCGCAGCTTGATGTATGCGGCAAGCTCATCACGCAGCTTTTGGGGAAGAAACACTGTGCGTGGGTGCTTTCCCTTCGTTTGCAGTGCAGTTAAGCGAATTTCAGCTTTAACTGTCCCGTCTGCATTTACTACGTCATACAAGCTGAGACTTGCTATTTCCCCAACACGCATGCCCGACCAGTAGCCCGTTAGCAGCATTACGCGATTGCGTAGGGAAAATTTTCGTGATGCGATGTACGCAAGAACTTGATCAAGTTCTGCTGTTGTTAGTGTTTTGGCTTGTGCCATGTCGTGTGTCCTTTTTGGTAAATAAAACAACACGAACAAATGTGTTTTCTTTAGCAAAAAGAAGCGACCGAAACCCGATGCAATGGCGGGTTAAAAAATCCTCAATGAAATCAACGCGGTTAAGAAAAGTGCAGTTTTCTTATGCGTTTGTATTTAGTTGTTTGCCCAGCTGCACGGTGGGAGATAGACGACAAAGCTGTTGCGTTTGCTAAAACGTTGCAGCAGCTGTTTTGGGGGCGTAGCTACTTGGGTTGCTGGGGCATTGCGTTTGCAGCTTGTAGGGCTGTTTTGACGTGCTGCGAGAGCTGTGCAAAGCAAGGGGCTTTAAAAGTTGACGATTTATCGCTTGCAAGTTATCATTGTGATGATATTTTTGGGGTGAGTCATGTACCGATTTTTTTTAGTCTCTTTATTGCTTGTTATGACATTTAGCTTAAGTGCTTGTGGCAGTTTAAATGAGGGTGATAAGTTTTATTCGACGAAATGGATCTCAATTAAAGATCCTAAGTTTGTTCTTGTAGTCGCTGTAGCTGACGATAGATACTACAAGTCAACACAAGATCCAAAAGATGGTGGCATTGCCGGAGTACGTGTAAGTTGGAATAGTGGCTCGGTTAAACAAATTTACACGAAAAAAGAATTTGAAAGTGTTGTTGCGAACGCTCGACTTGCCGCAGCAATTGAAGAAGGTCAGAAAAGCGAATTAATGGCTGCTGAACAACGTGATAAGGAAGAGCGAGCTTTCAAGGTGAAATACGGTGCTGATCACGAATTGGCAAAAAAATATAAAGAAACATTTGACTACCTACCAACTCCATCTGAAATAACAGAATTGAAGAATTACGGAGTTGTTGCGTCTAAAAATATTGAAATATTAAAAGCAAAGCAATTAACTTATGAAAATATTTATGGGAGTGGATTTGTAGGCTTCTCCCTGTTTGTTAAAGATAACAAGATTGCTGAAGATAAGAGAATTTCTATAACTCGAGCGGTTGCATTAAGAGAAAATGAGCAAGAGGCTGAGAGAAAACGAATTCAACGACAGAGGCTAGAAGCTCAGAGAATTGAAAAAAAAATGCAAGAGGATTACGAGAAAGAGAATCCCTATGAAGCCATTATTTCATGTACGTATGGAGAGGGAGTACAAAATCTAATTGCATGCTTTACTGCTGGTCATAATCGTGTAAAAACTGAACTTGAAATATCAAACGGTAGTGAATACCGCATGTATCAGTTTTCCGAAGTCATGAGTGCCGGAGCTTCAACTCCTGACGGTAAGTTGATCGTTAGATTAAATTCAAAATTTAAAATTTCAGCACAAAATGCAAGTCAACATCTTTTGCTGAATGTTGTAATTAGAGAAGTAAAAACAAAAAAAATCATTTTTCAAAAATCAGCTTCTCAATTCAACGTCATAAAGGTTGGAAGTTAGAGTTCCAACCTTTAAAAAGCCTGCTCAACACCCGATAAACAACAACTGGTCAACAGCCGTAGTTTCGGCAAACCAGTTACGGAACTAACGGTATTGCAGGATGCACTTAGCGTGTTTGCTGCCAATGCTTGCCAAAAGCTACGAGCACAAAAACAGTCATGCCGCACTTGTACAAGTGTTCATGCAGACAAACAAACACAGACAAGATCAACTCCAATACAACCCATGCATGTCTGTGCCATTACCCATGCCCACAAACGACAGCCTTGTAATCAACAGGTGGGTGCAGCATGTGGCTGAATTGCTTTGGCGTGATGGCTACAAGTACAAGAAAGCAGGCGTGGTGTTGAGTGAAATCACGCCAGTGTCAGTTGTGCAAGCTGATTGGCTTGAACCCACGGCAACAAGCAACACAAAGCTGATGGATGCAATTGACGGACTGAACACAAGGTTTGGTCGTGGAATAGTAAAGGTCAGCACAGGTGGAATACGTGACGAATGGGCAATGAAGCAAGAACGCAAATCACCCAACTACACAACTGATTGGGATGAAGTTCCATGTGTTTAGTAGTCCAACTGTTACTTAAGTAAGACTTCAGCTTTGCAGCGTTAACAACCGAGTTTGGAAAGCAATTCGAAGGACATGCACAGCAGTATCAATTTCCGCACTAGTAGCTTTGCTGAATATGGAAGGGCCGTATGGCGTTGTAAGTCGCAAGTGAAGTCCGTCATTCAATGTCTCATCGCTTATTTGGGCGGAAAAATCACCATCGTTGTTGACGGAAAACTGGCAGTAATGAAACATGTTGTTGCCACATGCTTCAGTCATGTCCTTGCTCAATTGCAGAGTTATGCAGATGTCACTTTCCGTGTAGTTCATCGCAAACACGCTCAAGCCAATTCCATGTAATGCTTCGTTGAGATCGTTAACCGTGCTGTGATCAAAGTGAACTTCAAAAACTCCGTTTTCATCAAAGCAACGCTTCAGTGCTCCTGCTAGTGCTGTCTCAAAATCACTTGCGAGATTAGTAAGTGCGGTCATGCATTTCTTTCAATGTTGTCGTGGTGATTAATAATATACGCTGAGTAAATTGACGCCGTGCATTACCCAATACTCATTCAAGTTGTCTGCGTAGACCTTACAGAACTTCACTTTCGATTTCTTCTTATCTTTTCTTTTAGCCAACACGATACTAATAAAGACCCTTAGTCTTCAACGTGGCTTTTAAATTGTCCAACTCACGCAGCCAGCAAGCGACTTTCTGTACAAATGCTTTTCTGTATGAATGGTGGAATGGTGCTACGCACTATGTCTAACGCATCGTTGTTGGTGTAGCCGACTTCTTTTGTTATGTAACTCAACCAACCATTGCCATCGGTAATAGCTTTGGTGCATGTTTCCCGATATGCAAAATCACATCGTTCCCAAGTGTCAGTCACGATTTGCTCGAAGCATTCCAATTTGTCTGCTGGTATGTTTCCAACAGCTAGATGCAAGTGTGTGCGTTTGTTCGTAGTTCTGCCTTCAATTGCAGCTATTACGAGCGGCGTAGCCCAATCTTGTTTGTTCTTGTGTTTTGCCTTGTTGCCATAAAGTTGATGCCGTAACAATGCCATGAAGTAAGTGATTAAAGAATCTAATTTTTCGTCATCCAGTGCTACTGTGAATTTGTATTGTTCATCTCCATAGTTTTCAAAACGATTGACGCTTATCGTGTCGCTAGTTTTGATTGTTAGAGTGACAGCAAACTGAAGGTGTTTTGAGTAGGGCTCTATGTAATGTCTATATGCTTGTTGCAATCTCTGTCCTTGGCTTAATTGAGAGGTCGCATTGCCATGGTTTCCATCAAGCTGTGCACCACCTAGACAAGTTGCATACCACTCACTTTGATGTTTCGTGGCTTGCAGATTGACTAGTGAACTTGATTTATGAAGATCGCTGAAGTTGTTGTGCAAGTGCTTGATGGATTCCATGCACTTATTTATCTTTTGCCTAAGAAAACCATAAAAAACCATGACCAAACTTAGGCGGTTATGCATGCAGAGCTAAATACAGCATGCGATTTAAAGAGTTCCAAAACAACACAAACGAAGGTCGGCAGTGGACGGCTACTGATGAGACTGAATCACTGCTGCTACAAATAAACAAGAAGGATAACGTTCGTGCATCGAATGTATATTTCCAAGATGTACAGATCACCAATGCTGTCAATGTGCTTGCATCACTCCCTGAGTGCAAGTGGTTCTTTGACTTCATGGCAATCAAGCTGCACGAGCTTGATGCAGATGGTGTTGATGCTGTTGATTTCTGCATGCACAGATTCGAAAGCGAATGGCATGTGTGGGCTAAAGACAAACATGATTTCCCTCACGTTTTCAACTGCAAGTACAACTTTTCATTTCCCTTTATCGCTATACAACTTAAAGCTATTAAAAATCTCGACTGTTGGGAAGTTTCGCTCGTAGAGGTTTCAAATCGCGTCATCAGCTAATGCCCCGAATGAATGGCGGGTTTCTGGTCGCGCAATCAATGAGTCGATCACATACTTACCTGTGCTTTAACAACATTTGAAAGGTAAGCACATGGCAACTCTCGCATCACTCAAACTCTCAACAGCACAAAAAGCTAGCTCTGTATCCGGCGTACAAATTCGTTGCGCAAAAATGGTTCGTGCACTGACCGAGCAAATTGCAATCGCTAAAGCATTGCAAACGGGCGCACCCGCTGCAATCACTAAGTTGCGTAGCGTTGTAGACGCAGAAACAGGGGAGCGCAAGTTGGTCGAGTCCACCAAGCGTGTGAAGCAGTGGTGGTTCGCTACTGACAACGGAAAGCTGGCAATCAACATTCGCTACGGGGCACGAATGCTTGAACTCGCCAAGGGCAAGTTTGCAATTGAAGTTGCAAGCGAAAAAGAGTTGGTCCCTACGCTTGAATCAATCAAAGCAATTGTTGCTGGTGGCGAGTTGGATTTGCAGATTGAAGCTGCATCTGTCAAATTGCGCGAAGGCTTTGGCAAGTAATCACTAAAAAGGGCAGGGGACTAAACACTCTGCCCACTCTTCAACACACTAAAACGCTATGGGTATTTTTGAAATGCTAAATCTCAAAAATTTTGCAGTTTTTGCACACCGTGAACACAGGTTAGGAGAACTATATGTTTCTATTAAATTCAGCGTGTACTTACCGTGTTTGCAAATCCGTTTAGCCCAGTTCGACTCTGGGTCGCGCCTCCAAAATCTAATGCACGTACTCTTTCCAGAGTGCGTGCATTTTTTTCGCCTAAATTTGGACGCTAGCGCTGCGTCAATTCAAGGCCATCATTCCTTTTTTTTGAATGAGCGCGCTGCCTTTGGCGGTGCTGAATGACTGTAAAAAAGAACGCGCGATCTCTTTGTTGGCCGCATTTGCATGCAAGGCTGCGGCGTAAGTGGTGAAGTTTTGAATGGCATCGGGAAGTGGGCCAACCAACACGACTCCCGCCACAGGTAGGATTTCGCTGATTTGATGAATGGCTACATCTGCCTCACCTGTGGCGACTTTTTCTGCCACCAAACCGCCATTGACCCAGACAGCTTTTGCGTTCACGACCTCCGTCAAACCCATTCTTTGGAATAAACCCTCTAAGTAAATGCCGCTAGAGCCTCCGGACGCGGGGTTGATCAGGGCCACTTTGTGTGCCTGCGAGATGATATTTTTGAAATCATCTACCGAGCGCAACGCAGGGGGTGTCGTGCCAACTTTCACCGCAACACCAATTGCAACCTTGGCCAATGCAATGACACTGCCGCGTTCGACCACGCCAGATGCTACGAATGTGTTTAAGGCAGTAGGGGGGAGAACTAATACATCAAAAGATTCGTCTGCAGCCACACGCTTGGAAATAGCGCCTGCCGTGTCGTTTTGAATATCAACATGATGCCCGGTGCGCTTTTCGTAATCAGCGGCGACTGCCACCACCACTTGTTTAAAAGCTCCGGTCGTTAATACTTTGAGTGTGTCGGCATAAACCTCTTTTGCGAGAGCTGCTGTGAATAGCAACAGGAACAGAAATGAGCGTGTTTGCATAGTTTGATTTATGGAATAGATGCGCCATCAATGTGGTGACGAATAAGACTATCACGCACAAAACCATTTGATTTCATGTCTTCAACGAAGTTTTTGAGGAACGTCTTGGCACTATGTGTCCTGCCTAAAGGCTGTCCCATGGCTTGTTCGATCACCATGAAGTGACCAGGAAGTAATCGCAGGCCGTCTAGCCTTTTTGCATCAGCTTCAAGCTGTTGTTTGACCCCAGCTGCAACGTCATGATTTTCAGAAACAAAAAATGGAACAACCTCTGGAGAGGTGTTGGTTCTAATTAGGTGTGCGCTTTTCAATTCACGAGTCAAGAAAAGATCGTAGGCGCTTCCTTTTCCAACCACAACCGTGTGCTTAGACTGGTCAACTTCTTCGTTCTGTTTTAAGGGCGAGTTGTTTCTCACCAAGTAGCTCCCTTCAATCACAACATATGCCGGCGTGAAGGAGATACCTTGGCCGCGAACTGGATCAATGGCGAAAAATCCGATGTCCGCATTGCCACTCATGACCGATTCAACAGATTTCGCTGCAGACGAAACAGTCATTAGCTTCAACGGCACTTTGAGTCGTTGAGCCAAAGCTTGCGCCAAGTCAACGGACACGCCTGTTGGCTCAGGCGATTTGGAATCGACATGGGCCAATATCGGATTACCAAGGTTGATGACAGCCCGCAGCGTTCCTGTTGGCGCGATTTGCTTGGCTATTTCATCGCTATCATGCGCCCAGGATGGCGACACCGGCAACGTCAGCCAGCAAATCGCTGCAACCGCTAGTTTGAAGAGTTTCAGCACTTGAATTAAAACGTGACAGTTTGCCCTTCACTCATGGGAACCACTTTAATCGTGCTGCCTTTCATCGCTTTTTGAAACTCTTCTAACGTGCCTTTTGCGAGTGGGTTGGAGTTGTAGTGGATCGGAATCACCATCTTGGACTTAATCCATTGGCGGGCAGCGAAAGCCGCATCGTCAGGGTCCATGGTGAAGTTGCCCCCGATGGGCATCAGCACCACATCTGGTTTGTAGCGCTCAGAAATGAACTTCATATCACCAAAAAGCCCTGTATCGCCCATGTGCCATATCTTGAAGCCATTTTCCAATTCAATGATGTACCCAACAGCCTCCCCAGCTGGGTGCGATTCCATTTTCTCAGTCGTTGGATTTTTCCAGACCAACAGCGATGAGTGTTCTGCCTGAACTGCCGTGACTTTGATGCCCGGCAATGGTTTGACGCTGCCTGATTTATTGA